>OGZF01000091.1_pt1 | contig 87725 bp, 69 predicted proteins | sample 1576771 | NCBI WGS metagenome assembly OGZF01 (sample SAMEA3541536, study PRJEB24748) | human gut metagenome | biome: human gut; feature: human-associated habitat; material: faeces | place: China | collected 2012
TGCTGCCCGACGTGCAGACTTCTCCCGAGAATGCCGTCTCGCTACAGCTGTGCATCGCCCGAAATGCATCCGGTTTAAGGAAGCCCCTGCACCTTTTTCGCATCAGCGCTTCTGCCCCATCACAAGCTCATACTCTCCGATTTTTTCGTTTCTACTGTACAGACTCAGCATAACCCGCACCTCGTCCCCGCATCCAAAGGTGTTTGGGTTTAATTCCAGAAAAACCGGCTTTTCTGTATACAGTGCGGCATTTTCTTTTATCAGGAGCTTTCGCAGACTGCTATCCCGCAGGGTGATCGGAATTTTTCCGGCTGCGCGATCTACGCCTGCCGCCTTCGCAGCTACGGTCGCCCCCTGCAGCATCAGAATCGCCGCCAGCAGCGCAAACATCCACCTTCCCATCGGTTTTGCCGTCCTGAGAACGCTCTGCAGCACTTCACAGTCCGCCGTCTTCTTCCGACGCACTTTCTGCCAAAACGGTTCTTTCTTTCCTGTATCATCTACCCTGCAAGCCTCCTGCAACGCCAAAAGCACCTGCAAAAAAGCATCCATCGTCTGAAACCGTGCTTCCGGCTCCCTGGCTGTGGCACGCATGATAATCCGTTCCAGCTCATCGCTGACCTGCGGACAGCGGCTTTTCAGGGACGCAAACGCATAAGGCGGTCTGGAAAGGTCTGCCCCGCACAAAAGCGCATACAGTGTCCGTCCCAGACCGAACACATCTGTCCGGACATCCACACAGCGCTTTTCGGTTTCCCGGCTCAGCTGCTCCGGCGCCGCATATCCAGGACTCGCGGAAATGCCTTTTGTCACGGGTGTATGCGCTTCCAGCGCGCTGCCAAAATCGATCAGCCTGATTTTTCCATCGGAATCCTTCATCACATTTGACGGCTTGCAGTCCAGATACAAAAGCGGTGGCTGCATCTGGTGAAGCTTCTGAATCGCTTTTGCCAGACAGATCCCGATCTCGATCACCGTTTCTTCTGCAAAAGCGCCATCCCGTTCCATCTGCACCGCAAGCGTTTCCCCCTCAATCCATTCCATAATTAAAAAGCGCTCTTCCTCCTGTTCTACTACATCCACAATCCCCGGAAACGCCGAATCAGCCAGCTTTCCCATCGTAAATTCTTCCCGGATCGGGAAATCCCGTCCGACCTTTTTTGCCGCCCAAATCTTTTGCAGACGCAGATCATACGCCCGGTAAACGGTTCCGGTTCCCCCGCTCGCTGTTTCTCCTTTTAAAATGTATTTTTCACCGATTTTTCGTTCTTTTTCCAGACAGATTCCTCCTTTTCATATCCGATCAGTACCGCTGTCATATTGTCCTTTTCCCCCTGGGCCGTCAAAAAGCTCCCAATTCCTTTCAGCCGCCGATACAGTTGCCCTGCTTCCCGTTCCTCGTACAGGCAGATTCGAAAAAAATCCGGCGGCGCTTTTTTATAAAATCCGTCCGTACACAACAGTAGCATGTCCCCGTCGTCCAGCGTTCCTGTATACAATTGCGGCACTTCCAGCCCAAACGCCCCGACGCAGCGGCGCAGCACGCCGCCCTCTTCATGATCCTGTGAAAGCTGCCTGGTTCCGGTCTGTTTTTCCCGATTTAAGCAGCGTTTGCGGCAAAGCTGATACGCCCTGCTGTCCCCCAGATGCACCAGTACAAATCTGCGTCCGCGAACAAATACCATCGTTACTGTCGTTCCGCTGCAGATTTTTTCCTCCCGCTCGCAGCGCTCCAGCTTTTCCTGCATGTCTAAAAGCGCGTCGAGTGCCCGCTTTTTCATCTGTTTTGTCCAGAAAAGAGTGCGCATTTTCCAAAAACCTTCCCGGTAAAACCATTCCGTCAGCTGCTCTGCAACCAGACCGCTCGCGTATTCTCCTGCCCGCAGTCCGCCGATTCCGTCGCAGACCGCAGCAAATATGAGCTCCTTTTTGCGTGCGCGAACTCGCTGCAGCGTAAAAGAATCCTCATTTACCTTGCGAAAATCTCCTTTATTCCAATACCACGACGTGATATACGCCATCTGTCCTCCCGTCTCTCTCCAAAGACCGGAACAATGATTGCTCTTTGAATTTTCCTGCGGTCAGAATATCCGCAGCCTGCGGCAGATCGCCGCCAGCGATTATACAGGACAATAGAATGTCCGCCAAGGGTACACGCTATTGTATAGAACGCCCAAAAACCTTTCGATATCCGTATTATATCGTCCCGCGCATGCGCCGTCAACGGTGAAAAATACGGTAGTAATACGAATGCAAACTCTGTAAACAATCTATTGCCATAAAAAAGGGCGGGACAATGAGTTTTTGATTTTGCCGCTCATTGTCCTGCCTTTTTTTGATCCGAACAGCCTCAGTTTCCGCACTCTACGCTGATTCGGTTGAAAATACCCATGATCTCGTCCGTGTTGAGCCGGTTCTTTTCTTCCCCAACTTTATCCAGAACGATTTTTCCCTGATGCATCATCAGGATACGGTCCCCATATTCCAATGCATAGCGCAGGTTGTGCGTTACCATAACCGTCGTCATTTTCTTTTCCCGGACGATCTGATCCGTCAGCTTCATGACAATTTCCGCTGTTCTGGGATCCAGTGCCGCCGTATGCTCATCCAGAATCAGGAAATCAATCGGTGTCATCGTCGCCATCAGCAGCGCCAGTACCTGACGCTGTCCGCCGGAAAGGGAACCGACCTTTGTTTCCAGCTTATCTTCCAGCCCAAGTCCAAGACCGGAAATCATCTCGCGGTACGCATTTTCCCGGCTCTTTCTGACACAGCGGTTCAATCCATAACCTTTTTCTTTCAGATCCGCAACCGCCATATTTTCCAGCACCGTCATATTCGGGCACGTCCCGGCAGAAGGGTTCTGGTATACTCTGCCGATTTTGCGGTGGCGCATATATTCTTTCTGGCCGGTGATATCAGTTCCGTTTACGATGACCTTTCCTGCGTCCGCCGAAATGCTGCCGCAGATCAGGTTCAGCATGGAGGTCTTGCCGGAGCCGTTGCTGCCGACCACCGACACGAACTGGCTGTCTGGAATCGTCAGGTTAAAATCCTGAAACAGGCACATTTCATTGACTGAGCCCGGATTATAATATTTATCGATATGGGAAAGTTCAAGCATTTTTCCGCCCCTTTCGTTCCATGCTGACAACCAGAATGACTAAAAACAGTACCGCCGTAATCAGCTTTAAGTCTGTAGATTTTAATCCCATGCGAAGTGCAATCGCAACGCAGGCTTTGTAAAGGATTGATCCGATCACAACGCTGAACGTTACCATGCCAACCCGCACGTTGTGAAGCGCCTTGGAAATCGATCCGATTCCTTCTAACTTCTGATACAGACTCGTTCCGATAATTACACTCGCAAGTCCGACCACCACAGTTCCGGTTCCGACCGAAATTTCAAAGCAGCGCTGCTGCTGTGCAAACAGGCATCCGCTCAACGTAACCAGACCGTTTGCAATTGCAAGTCCGAGAATTTTTACTTTACCACGGTCACGTCCCATCGCCGTTACAATCGACGCGTTATCGCCGACTGCGCGGAGCAGAAAGCCGGATCCGGTTTTTAGATAAGCGTCTAAAAGCACTTTTACCACAACTGTAATGACAACCATCACGAGTACGATTTTCCAGGACGCCAGTGCTCCCTGGCAGATTCCGTTGACCAGACCATTATCAAATACAGTTACTTCTTTATAAAACGGAAGGTTCGCCCTGCCTGCGATCCGCAAATTGACGGTGTAAAGAGCGGTCATCATAATGATGCCGCTCAGCAGGTCTCTTACCTTGAGCTTTACATGGATCAGACCAGTCAGTACACCTGCCAGCGCTCCTACAAGGAAACACACCGGAAGCGTAAGAATTGCAGGAACCCCATTTGTAATCATGACTGCCGTAATCGCTGCTCCCATCGGAAAGCTGCCGTCTACCGTCAGATCCGGGAAATCCAGTATTTTATAAGTGATATATACGCCCAGCGCCATGATCCCGTAGATCATACCCTGTTCGAGTGTACTGATGACCAGTTCCATGTCAGAACCTCCTGCTTTTTCTTTCTGTCCGTAACTGTTCAGTACCCTCACAGTTACGCGCAAAAATCCATTCCAAATCGGCTATGCCGATAGGATTTTTGCCTTCTAGTCTAAGTTTTCTTACGGTCAGCGCAGTAAATGCGCAGACCTGCTGAACAGTTCTTTCTGTCCTTTTATTTATTCTACTGTAACGGTTTCAAAAACCTCTGCAGCGTCCGCTTCGTAGTTTTCCGGGAAAGTGATGCCAAGATCCCTTGCTACTTCTGTGTTAATATAAAGGTTTGCACCCTCACATACTTCATAAGGCATGTCGGGAGCCTCTGCCTCGCCCTTTAATACCTTTGCTGCCATCGCTCCGGTCTGTTTGCCAAGTGCTACATAGTCGATACCTTCTGCTGCCAGGCAACCGTTCTTTACCTGTTCTACTTCAGAACCAAATACCGGGATGCCCGCTGCGCTCGCTTTTGCCAGAACGGTCTGCAGACCCTGTACTACGGTATTGTCTGTCAGGTTGGAAATGCAGTCTACCTTTGCTGCGAGGTCAGCCGCTGCCATATCGACGTCTGCCAGTGTATTGATGCCGGATTCTACGATTTCAAAGCCGTAATCGTCAGCCAGCTCTTTGTAGGTTTCAATCGTGCTCAGAGAGTTTGCTTCGCTTGTTGTATACAGGATACCGATCTTTGTTGCATCCGGAAGCACCTCGCGGATCATTTTCAGCTGTGCTTCTACAGGAAGCGTATCTGCGGTACCGGTGATGTTGCCCTCCGGTGTCTTATCTTCTTTTGCAAGTCCTGCGCTGACCGGATCGGATACAGCGGTGTAAATAACAGGAATATCGCTGTCCAGGCAGGAATTGTATGCGCTCATTGCGGACGGAGTTGCGATCGCACAGATCAGATCCACTTTCTGAGAAACGTAGTTATCAGAAATCATGCTCGCTGTCGCGGTGTCTGCCTGCGCATTGTCAAACAGAACAGTCAGGTTCACGCCCTCTTCGATGCCCGCTTCTTTTAAGCCTTCCAGGAAACCGGTTCTGCAGTTGTCCAGAGAGCCGTGCTCTGCGAACTGGGAAATACCGATTGTGTAGCTTTCGCCGTCTGCTGCCGCTGTATCTGCTGCTGTGCTTTCCGTATCAGCGGTGCTCTCTTCTGTCTGTACGGTTGTGTCTGCTGCGGTCTCAACAGTGGTTGCTGCGGTCTGTCCGCATCCTGTGATCATTGCTGCTGCCATCATTGCTGCTACGGTAAGTGCCATTGCTTTCTTTTTCATTGTGTTGTTCTCCTTTTCTAAAAAACGTTGATTGAAACAAAGAAGAAAAGGAAGGGGGTGCGAGTGTGGTGGCTTGAGAAGCTTCCCGCCCGGGGGGATTGGCTCCCGGTACTACAGCCCTGCGGCGGAGCCGCCACGGGCTCGCGTTGCTCGCCCTATCCGGAGAAACTGCTGCCTCCGGAGCGGTAAGCATGCTTCCCGTCCGGGGCAGCTGTTTCTCCGGGCAGGGCTTTGCTGATTCGCGCAAAAAAACCGCCTCAAGCATTTTGCTTGAGACGGTAATGTTTCATTATCGCGGTGCCACTCAAATTGACTGTTTCAGTCCACTCTGTTCACATACTATCATATGCGCCGGTCGGATAACGGGTCCGGATCCCGCCGGCACCTACTGTTGGTTCGGGGCCAGCCTCGAAAGTCCATTCCTCAAATGTTCCCATACTGCAATCCCACCGCCTGCAGCTCTCTGTAATGTTCGCGACTCTGAGTACTCCTCTTTCTCATCGGTTTCTCTTTGTTTTCTATACTGTACCTCACTACAGTCAAAAAGTCAATCCCCAGTTTGAAATTTTTCCAATTTCCTCCTGCAGCACAGCGGGAAGCATCCAAGACAGGATTTTGCAAATGGCGCAGGCAAACTGCGCCTCTACATCATTACTGTTCACACGCCGCCAGCACTTTTTCAAACGACAGGTCTCCGCCGTACAAGTCCAGCGCGCTGCCGACTGTGACATGAATTTTATTCTGTCCGGCTTTTCGAATCTGTTCGATATCTTCCAGACTGCGGATACCTCCGGCGTAGGTGATCGGAATCCGGTTCCATCTTCCCAGCAGCCCGATCAGCTCCTGCTCGATTCCGCTGCGTTTTCCCTCCACATCCACTCCGTGAATCAGAAATTCATCACAGAAAGAAGACAGCATCGTCAGAATTTCTTCCGAAAGCGCGACCCTCGTATAGGTTTGCCAGCGATCCGTCACGATATAATACTTCCCGTCTTTCTTGCGGCAGCTCAGATCCAGAACCAGACGCTTTTTGCCGACAGCATCCATCATACGGTTCAGATTTTCAAATGAAATATCACCATTTCGAAATACATAGGATGTCACAATGACATGGGATGCACCTGCATCCAGATACTCCCGGGCATTTTCTGCGGTGATCCCGCCGCCGACCTGCAGTCCGTCCGGATATGCCTGCAGCGCAGAAAGTGCCTGCTGCCTGGTCTGCTCGTAATAAGCGCTGTCTTTGCTGTTTAACAGGATGACATGACCATTTTTCAAGCCTTTTTCCTGAAACAGGCGTGCATACCACGCCGCATCCTGGCTGGAAATATAATTCTCCTGGGCAGAGTCTCCCTGATCCTGAATGCTGCCGCCCACCAGCTGCTTTACCTTGCCGTTATGAATGTCAATACAGGGTCTTAATTCCATGATGCTCCCATTCTGCCGCTGTCTGCGGCGCTGTTCATGCTCCAACCGACCGGACGTTTTGCTTCGCGCCGGGTATAAAATCCGTCTTCATGCAGATACTGCATACAGGCACTGCCGCTGCGTCCCGCATTTTAATCCCCATTTTGCAGACGCTTTGCGCCGAAAACCGCGTGTGATCCATAGCTGCTTTGGGACGCCTGCGGCACAAATAGCATCCCCCCAGAAACGAGGAATTTCATGAAACGCAATTATCCCATCCGTCCCATCCTCCTGTTGCTTCTTACAGGCATCATTCTGCAGGCTTCCTCCTGTCAGAGCAAAAAGTCCACCAAACACCCGGACGATATGGCGTCTGTCCGGTCAGATTCCTTTTTCGATCAGAATACCATCCCGATAAGCGTTCAGAAGCTTTTCCAGATGCCCGATACTCTCCTTTAACTCGCGTCCGATATCCGTATCTGCCACAAGAATTCTTCGTTTCGCCGTTTCGATCAGGATATTGTCCGATACCATGTCCGTTTCGTTCCGGATCGCATCCTCTGCGGAAACGAAGGGCCTGTGCTCTACCAGATTCATGCCGTGAGAATTGGCAACAAGGGTATAGCCTGCGATTCCAGTCTTTCCCTGATAAGCCTTGGAAAAGCCGCCATCGATAATCAGTAACTTTCCGTTACATTTGATCGGCGTCTCCCCACGCTTGATCTCCACCGGAACATGACCGTTAATAATATGAGAACGATGCTCATCCAGTCCAAATTCCCGCAGGATCTTATTTAAAATCTCTTCGTTATCATACAGGCGATAATAAGCGTTTTTCGTTTCCTTATGTGTTTCCTTATCTGCGATGAAATATCGTTCAAAGGTCGCCATTTTATCCTTGCCGAATACCGGAGACTTCGGACCCGCCCAGATATACCAGAGGGTATCACGCCCTTTTCTGCGTTCTTCCTTATCCTGAGAGTAATATCCCTTGCGGGCATAGGTTTCCAGCACCTCGTAAAGCTTTTTGCCGCTGCAGAGTTTGCCGTACACATTGATCTGTTCAAAATTTCCGTCCTCGTCCATCGGCACACAGCCATGATAGAGCAGGTTGGAATTAAAGATCTTATACATGCTGCCCTTGGCAAACAGGAAGCGCACATGCTTCTGGAGCTTCTCGCAATGAACAAAGGCATGCCGCAGGCGCTCTACTACCTGCTCCTCCTCTGCCGTCAGACGATACGGATCCTTCGGATCGACAGTCGGAAAATCAGAATCCAGCATTTCATATTCCTTATCTCCGATGCGGACAGTTCCTTTTTCAAAGTCGATCTTATCCAGCAGCAGCCGGTCATCCATGTGATATTCCGGATGTGCCAGGATCAGCTGTCCCTCCAGCTTGAACTGAATGATGGCGATCGCCTTGTGCATCATCATGTCGAGCTTTAAGTCCTTGACATCGTAATCTGCCCCGTATTTGATGGAAAATACGCTGCAGTCCGAATTTTCATAGGTCTTTAGTGCAAAAGTCGCCAGAGGGATCAGGTTAATACCATAGCCCTCTTCCAGCGTGTCCAGATTGCCGTAACGGGCGGAAATCCGCAGTACCGTCGCCATACATGCCGTCTGCCCGCTGGCTGCACCCATCCACACAATATCGTGATTTCCCCACTGGATATCCACAGAATGATATGCACTCAGGGTATCCATGATGACATGAGGTCCCTTGCCGCGGTCATAGATATCGCCGACGATATGCAGGTGGTCGATGACAAGGCGCTGAATCAGGTTGCAGAGCGCAATAATACATTCCGGTGCCCTGCCGATCCGGATAATCGTATTGATAATTTCGTTATAGTAAAGCTCTTTGTCCTGAATTTCTTCTTTTTCGGTAATCAGCTCTTCGATGACATAGGAAAAATCGTGGGGCAGCGCCTTGCGCACCTTGGAGCGGGTATATTTGGAAGAAACACGTTTGGTCATCTGCACCAGCCGGTGAATCGTGATCTTGAACCAGTCCTCCAGCACATCCTGATCCTCTTCCTCCTGACAGACCAGCTCCAGCTTTTCCTGAGGATAATAAATCAGCGTCGCAAGGCTTCTTTTGTCCTTGACACTCAGCGTGTTGCCGAACTCCTCGTCGATCTTTCTGCGCACGGATCCGGAGCCGTTTTTCAACACATGGTTGAACTGCTCGTATTCTCCGTGAATATCTGTCAGGAAATGCTCCGTGCCTTTGGGCAGGCTCAAAATCGCCTGCAGGTTGATAATCTCCGTCGCAGCGTCCGCAATGGTCGGAAACTGCTTCGACAAGCTTTTCAAATAAACCCTGTACTCAAAATTATTATCCATATACCCTCTCTATCTGCCGCCTGGCGGCTCCCCCGGTTTCACCGTCAACAGTTGCTTTCTGTCTTATTTTCCCTCGATCACGCGGCTCATATCGTACATACCTGCAGGCTTACCTGCCAGGAACCTTGCCGCGGAAACTGCGCCTGTCGCAAACAGCTTTCTGGAATATGCCATATGGGAAAAGGTAATGACCTCGTCCTGACCTGCAAAAATCACGTCATGGTCGCCGACAATCGTCCCGCCGCGCACTGCAGAAATACCGATTTCCTTTTCCGGGCGCTTCTCCCTGCGGGTCGATCTATCATAAACATATTCGTAATCGCCGCCAGCCGCCTGATTCATGACGTCCGCCAGCGCAATCGCCGTGCCGCTGGGGGCATCCAGCTTCTGGTTATGATGCTTTTCCACAATTTCCATATCATAGCCTGCCGCTGCCAGCACCGGAACCGCATCCTTTAACAGCTTCATCAAAAGATTGATGCCCATGGACATATTTGCAGAGCGCAGGATCGCAACCTTACCGGAAGCCTCTTTGACATGTGCAAGCTGTTCTTCCGAAAGTCCGGTGGTGCAAAGCACACAGGGAAGATTTCTTTCTACACAGACATCCAGCAGCCCGTCCACTGCCTTCGCATTTGCAAAATCGATCACAACGTCCGCTTCTACATCGCAGTCCTTCATGCTTTTAAAAACGGGATAGGAATTTTGGATATGATCGCTCAAGTCCACCCCCGCAACGATCTCCATCTCTGCTTCCTTTGCAATCATCTCCGTAATGACCTGTCCCATGCGGCCATTGCAGCCGTGCATAATTACTCTGACCATGTTATCCTCCTTGTTTTGAACCTGGATTTCCTCTCTGTGGATTGCTCTGCTGTAACCCTTGCAATCCTGAAATGTAAAACAGACCGGAGCACTTTATGTCCCGGCCTGTCAAAAAGCCCTTATAATACACCAAATTTTTTCATTTCACGTTCAAGTCTTGCAGCATCTGCCTCTTCCATCTCTGTCAGCGGCATCCGCAGGGTTCCGGTGCACATGCCCTTTAACTGCATCGCCTTCTTGACCGGGATCGGATTCACTTCACAGAAAAGCGCTTCTACGAGGGGAACTGCCTTTAATTGCAGCTCACAGCTTTCTTTTACCTTTCCTTCAAAATAAAGGCTGCAGATCTGGTGTGTTTCCTGCGGCGCAACATTTGACAAAACAGAAATCACGCCCTTTGCTCCCAGAGAAAGCATCGGAACAATAATCGCATCCTCACCGGAATAGAGATCCACACAGCCATCTGCGATGCTCATGAGATGAGCTGTCTGGCTGATATTCCCCGTTGCATCCTTGACACCGACGATATTTTCCACATCCCTGCACAGGCGCACGATCGTCTCCGGCTGCAGCGTCGTACCGGTACGGGACGGAACGTTATATAACAGGATCGGCAGCTTTACAGAATCCGCAACCATCTTAAAATGCTGATACAGACCATTCTGAGTCGCTTTATTGTAGTAAGGAGTTACAACAAGCAGCCCGTCTGCACCGATCTTCTCCGCTTCCTGGGAAAGATAAACCGCCGTCTCCGTGCAGTTAGAGCCGGTTCCTGCCACAACAGGAATCCGATGTGCCACCTTCTCCACACAATAGCGGATCACATCCAGATGCTCCTCATGCGTCATCGTCGCAGATTCACCGGTTGTACCGCACACAATGATCGCGTCTGTCTGATTTGCGATCTGCTGTTCAATCACTTCGCCAAATTTATCATAATCAATCGAACCATCCGTATGAAACGGGGTGATAATCGCTACTCCGGCACCTTCAAAAATTGCCATATAAACCTCCTTGCGAGCCGTCCGGCCGCCTTGCTTTCTAACAGATTTTATATAGAATTATCATAGCACCCTGCGCCCTGACTGTCAATCAACAGGGAAAAACAAAACCCGCGCTGTAGAGAAGCTTCTCCATCCGGCGCGGGTCCGTTTTTATTTAATTTGTTCGATGTCAGATACATGGTCAGCGATTCCCAAAAGGCTGTCGCACATCCGAATTCCGGTCAATGTCACATCCGTATCTGCACCGCGCAGAAAGATCAGCTCTCTCAACTCCTGCTCCTGCACGATCCCGCAGTCCACAAGCCCCAGCACCTCATCCAGTACCAACAGGTCGCATTGACCAGTGGTCAGCACCTTTCTCGCAAAGCAGATACCATTTCGAATATTCTGTGCTTCTTCCCTCTGTTTGTCTTCCGGAAGAGATAAAAAGTCAGCATCCGATTTCTCAAACCGGAAGATTTTGATCTCCGGTTCCAGCTGCCGCTCAAATGTAGAATCCGTCAGGCCTCTCCCCTTCAAAAACTGAATCACTACTACACGTTTGCCGGATGCGGCAGCAATCAACGCTTCCCCGAGTGCCGCCATCGTTTTTCCATAGCCGTCCCCTGTAAAAATCTGAACTCTGCCCATAGTCGGAATTCCTTTCCCGATTTGTCTTTTCGTAAACATTTAATGCCGCAGATATACCATATGATGTCGATATTCTAGCATATCTTACCCTAATCTGCAACTATATCAGTCCATCCGCTCCAGCTTGCTGACCGATACCTCATAAGCGATACGCTTTTCCAGCTGATCCTCGGAAAGCTTTTTCATATATTCCCGGCTCTGGATTCGTCCCCATACCGCACAATGGGCGCCAACCTCAAAGCTGCCTGCATATCTGGCATTCCTGCCCCAACAGATGCAGGGAATGTAATCCGATTTTCCGTAAGGTCTGTTGACCGCCAGCAGCACATCCGCGATCTCCCGCCCCAGCGGCGTCTTACGGTAAACCGGCTCCTTACAGATATAACCGTCCAGATAAATCTGGTTTGTCCGCGCACTTTCCTCCAACTCATCCACGAATGTGATCTCCCTTGCAAACACAGATAAAATCAGCTTATTCCTGCGTTCTTCATGGCGGTTATACGAACGGAACTGTCCGTAAATGCTTACATATTCCCCCTCGTAATTCGCATCCACGTCGATCAGGCGCTCTGATACCATAACCGGGATGATATCATAGGATTCGCTCAGCCGCGCGACTTCCACATCCATCATGTAAAAGCCTTCACCGAAAATCTCATGGCTAAACGTAAATCCGCTGATAATTTTGCCCATTACTGCTGCCTGGTTGTTTTCAATTACCTTATCTGTCATTTTAAAGTTCTCCCTTCTTGTTACAAGAATTTTTTCCTGTCATGTAATTCCATTTTATGGGGTTTCTTCCTAATTTATGAATATACGGAGGCGCACAATTCTCCTTTTCCCGACATCTGCGCCCGCTTCCGGCAGTTTTTTCCTTATTTTTGTGTCGAAAAACAGCTCTTTGGGCGTTTTAATGGTTGCATCAGAAAAAAAGCGGTGCTATACTTGTACCGTTTAAACCCGGAAATGATGAAATGCGCGGCCGGAATGCCGCAGTACAAGCCGCTTTGGCGGCGGAATGTGAGGAAAAAATGAGACAGAAAAGAGAAGACGTGAGAAACGTTGCCATTATCGCCCATGTCGATCACGGCAAAACCACTCTGGTTGATGAGCTGTTAAAGCAAAGCGGTGTGTTCCGTGCCAATCAGGAAGTGGCAGAACGTGTGATGGACTCCAATGCCATCGAGCGCGAACGCGGTATCACCATCCTTTCTAAAAATACAGCCGTTACCTACAACGGCACAAAGATCAATATCATCGACACTCCCGGACATGCCGATTTCGGCGGCGAGGTAGAACGTGTCCTGAAAATGGTAAACGGCGTTATCCTCGTTGTAGACGCATTCGAAGGTCCCATGCCGCAGACCCGTTTCGTTCTGCGCAAGGCCCTGGAACTGCAGCTTCCCGTTATCGTCTGCATCAACAAGTGCGACCGTCCCGAAGCGCGTCCGCTGGAAGTACAGGATGAAGTTCTGGAGCTGTTCTTAGAGCTGGATGCTACTGACGAGCAGCTGGATTGCCCCTTTGTTTACGCATCCGCGAAAAACGGCAGTGCGACGACGAACCTGACCGTTAAGAATAAGGATATGAAGCCTCTGTTCAACACGATCCTGGACTACATTCCCGCTCCTGAGGGCGACCCGGATGCTGGTCTGCAGCTGTTGATCAGTACCATTGACTACAACGAATACGTCGGCAGAATCGGTGTCGGCAAAGTGGATAATGGCAAGGTTTCCGTCAATCAGGAGGTTGTCATCGTCAACCATCACGATCCCGACTCCACCAAGCGCGTAAAGGTCAGCAAGCTTTATGAGTTTGACGGTCTGAATAAAGTAGAAGTCCGCGAGGCGGGTATCGGCTCCATCGTTGCAATTTCCGGTATTGCAGACCTGCACATCGGAGACACGCTCTGCTCTCCCGATGCGCCCAACGCAATTCCGTTCCAGAAAATTTCCGAGCCTACCATTGCAATGTACTTCATGGTAAACGACTCTCCCCTTGCCGGCAAAGAAGGAAAATTCATCACCAGCCGTCATTTGAGAGAGCGTCTGTTCCGCGAATTAAATACTGACGTTTCCCTTCGCGTGGAAGAAACAGATTCCACCGATAGCTTTAAGGTATCCGGACGCGGCGAGCTGCATCTGTCCGTCCTGATCGAAAACATGCGCCGTGAGGGCTATGAGTTTGCAGTCAGCAAGGCGGAGGTTCTGTACCATTATGATGAAAAGGGTCACAAGCTCGAGCCTATGGAACAGGTATATATCGATGTTCCGGAAGAGTTTGCCGGAAACGTTATCGAAAAGCTCGGTCAGAGAAAGGGCGAACTGGTCAACATGACCCCCGGCCACAGCGGCACGACCCGCCTGGAATTCATGATTCCTTCCCGCGGTCTGATCGGCTACCGTGGTGAGTTCATGACCGACACCAAGGGCAACGGTATCATGAACGCTATATTTGACAGCTATGCGCCTTACAAGGGCGATATCCAGTACCGCAAGCAGGGCTCCCTGATCGCATTCGAGGCAGGCGATGCTATCACCTACGGTCTGTTCAATGCACAGGAGCGCGGCACACTGTTTATCGGAGCCGGTGAAAAGGTTTACGCCGGAATGGTTATCGGTCAGACCGGTCGCAGTGAAGACATCGAAGTCAATGTCTGCAAAACCAAGAAGCTGACTAACACCCGTTCTTCCAGCGCCGACGATGCCCTGCGCCTTTCCCCTCCGCGCATTTTAAGCCTGGAGCAGGCACTGGACTTCATCGACACAGACGAGCTTCTGGAGGTAACTCCCAAGTCTCTCAGAATCCGTAAAAAAATCCTGGATCACACCATGCGCAAGCGTGCTGCAATCCAGAACAAGTAAGCAAAAAAGAGAGCCGCAAGGCTCTCTTTTTTGCGCTACTTTCAAATTTTCGTAAGGAAATTTGAAAGGTTCCTTTTTTAGGGCGCTACTTTCAAATTTCCATAAGGAAATTTGAAAGGTTCCTTTTTTTGGGGCGCTGCTTCTAAATTCCTGAAAGGAATTTAGAAGGTTCCTTTTTAATCCTTCAAAATCAGCTCCACCGGACAGTGATCCGATCCCAGAACCGTTGTGTCGATCTTTGCATCCTCCAGTCTGTCTTTCAAACTTTCTGACGTCATAAAATAATCAATTCTCCATCCGGCATTTTTACTGCGCGCCTGGAAGCGGTACGACCACCAGGAATAGATGCCCTCCTGATCCGGATAAAAATATCGGAACGTATCGATAAAGCCATTCTCCTGCAGCTTTGTCATCTTTGCGCGCTCTTCGTCCGTAAAGCCTGCGTTTTTACGGTTGGTTTTCGGGTTCTTTAAATCAATTTCTTTGTGCGCAACATTCAAATCTCCGCAGAAAATCACCGGCTTGTTTGCTTCCAGCTTCTTCAAATACGCGAAAAAGTCATCCTCCCATTTCATCCGATAATCCAGCCGAGCCAGACCGTCCTGGGAATTGGGTGTATACACTGTAACCACATAATAGTCCGGGTATTCCAGCGTGATTACTCTGCCCTCGTGATCGTGTTCCTCAATTCCGATGCCGTATGCGACCGACAGAGGTTTCCGCTTTGTAAAAATCGCCGTCCCGGAATAGCCCTTTTTCTCCGCATAATTCCAGAACTGTTCATAGCCCGGCAGCTCCATCTCGATCTGCCCCGCCTGAAGTTTCGTCTCCTGCAGGCAGAAAATATCGGCGTCCGCCTCGTTGAAAAAATCCATAAAGCCCTTTGTCATACAGGCGCGAAGCCCATTCACATTCCATGAAATCAATTTCATCCCAATTCTCCATTTCTATTACAACTATGCTCAGCCGCCCAACTGCTTACGCATCCGGCGCCACGAAATACAGCTTCTCCACCTCTTCGATGCCAGCCTTCGCTGCGGTTGCCTCTGTAATTTCTTTTTTCAATCCGGGCACACACTCTGCCGCAAGCAGCACCGTCAGCTCCACCTGATCCGTGTAAACCGTGTCCTCCGCTTCCAGACCGTTTTGGCGCAGGATGTACTGAATCCTTCCGATTCCATTATAGTCTGTGCAGATTTTTAAACGGACGCCGTAACGCATCGTCCCGATTTTGGACGCGGCAATTCCTTCTTTTACTGCGCCGGAATAGGCACGCACCAGTCCGCCGGTGCCTAGCAGCACGCCGCCGAAATACCGTGTCACAACGACTGCGACGTTTCTTACACCCTCACCTAAAAGCACCTCCAGCATCGGACGCCCCGCCGTCCCGGAGGGCTCACCATCGTCGCTGCAGCGCGTCAGCTCCGCTTTCGTGCCGATAACAAACGCCGAGCAATTATGCCGGGCGTCCCAGTATTTTTTCTTCATCTCATCAATAAACGCAACCGCCTCTGCTTCGGATTCGACCGGACGGACGTTTGCGATAAAGCGCGATTTTTTTTCCACCAGCTCTGCCTGACCGCCCTCCAGCACCATCCGGTAAGGCTCCCTGACCGTTTCTTTTTCTTCCATAAAAATTCTCCATTCTACAGCTGCCCTGCGTTTTCTCATCTGTCCGCTGACAGGCGTTTCCCGCTTCCCAACCAGTATAACAGCATTTCTTTTTGTGAACAATATCTTAATATGGCAGAAAAACCTTTATTTACCTGCCCGCTTTTGCTATAATCAGGGGAGGTAATGTCCAAAACCAAGGAGGTTTCATTGCATGAATTATGGCAAAAAGAGTGTAAAACAGAAAAAGAAAGCACTCCAGTCAACATCTTCGAAGCTCGGACGCAAATGCCTGCTCACCTTTTCCAAGGTGCTGCTTTTATGCGTCATTGCAATCGGGATTATCGGCATCTGCGCCGGACTGGGGGTTTTCAAGGGGATTATAGATTCTGCACCTACCATCACACTGGAGGATGCAACTCCCACCCGATACTCTTCCTTTATTTATGACAGCAAGGGAAACCAGATGGCGAAGCTGATCGCCGAGGACTCCAACCGTGTCCCCGTTACGATGGATCAGATTCCCACCGATCTGGCAAACGCCTTTGTCGCCATCGAGGATGAGCGTTTTTACCAGCACAACGGTATCGACATCATGGGGATTCTCCGTGCCGGCGTAACCGCCGTAAAGACCGGCTTCAAACGGCAGGAGGGTGCCAGCACCATCACCCAGCAGCTGATTAAAAATACCGTCCTGACGACCTGGACTCAGGAAAAGACGCTGGGCGAACGAATCAAGCGAAAAGTCCAGGAGCAGTATCTTGCGATTCAGCTGGAAAAAGATACCAACGACAAATCCAAGATCCTGGAACAATACATGAACACGATCAACCTGGGGCAGAACACGCTGGGCGTACAGGCTGCCTCCAAGCGTTATTTCAACAAAAACGTCTGGGAGTTAAGCCTTTCCGAATGCGCGACCATCGCCGGAATCACCCAGAACCCGTCCAAGTATAATCCGCTGACCCATCCTGACAAAAACCAGGATCGCCGTGAAAAGGTGCTGACCAACATGCTTGAGCAGGGCTATATCACACAGGCGCAGTACGACGAGGCGGAATCGGATACTGACAGCTTATACCGCAGAATCCAGACCGCCAACCTCGAAGTCGGCGGAGATTCTTCCGTAGACTCTTACTATGCGGATGCAGTCAAAGAAGCCGTAACCGAAGACCTGATCGCAGCCGGCTATACCGAAACCCAGGCTTACGTCATGGTTTATTCCGGCGGTCTGAGCATTTTCTCCGCCATGGATCCCGATATTCAGGCGATCTGTGACTCCGTTGCTTCTGACGAATCCCTCTATCCGGACGGCACGCGCTGGCTGTTAAGCTACCAGCTGACCTACCGCGATCCTGATTCTGAGGAGGAAGGCGGCATCGTCAACATCAGCTCGGAAAAGTACAAATCCTATTATCAGGAAAACGGCGACAAAAACTTCAACCTCCTGTACAGCTCTCAGGAAGAGGCGAATGAAGCGATCGAGGCTTATAAGGCTGCTACGATTCCCGACAGTGCGGAAATTATCGGCGAATCCATCACCCTGACGCCCCAGCCCCAGATTTCCTTAACGATCGAGGATCAGTCCACGGGCTATGTCGTTGCCATGATCGGCGGCCGCGGCACCAAGGAAGGAAACCTGACCCTGAACCGCTCCACCGATGCGGTTCGTCAGCCGGGTTCCACCTTTAAGATCGTCTCCACCTATGCGCCCGCGCTGGACAGCGCCGGTATGACCCTCGCGGATGTCGAAGTCGACGGTCCCTTCAACTATGACAATGGCAGACCGGTATCCAACTGGTATTCCAGCGGCTACCGCGGCATCTGTTCCCTGCGGGATGGTATCCGGGACTCCTTAAATATCGTTACAGTAAAGGTCCTGACGCAAATCACCCCCCGTCTGGGCTATGAATATTTACAGAAATTCGGCTTTACCACGCTGGTAGACGGCGTAGAGAAAAACGGCAAGATTTTCTCCGACGTCCAGCAGGCCCTCGCCCTTGGAGGTATCACATACGGTGTAAAAAACATCGAATTAAACGCCTCCTATGCCACCATTGCAAACGGCGGGCAGTATATCAGACCCAAGCTGTATACGATTGTAAAAGACCATGACGGCAACGTTATTTTGGATAACACCAGCACCGAGGGTACGCAGGTCATCAAGCCCTCCACCGCATTCCTCTTAACGAGCGCAATGCAGGATGTTGTCACCTCCGGTACCGGTACTGCTGTCAACTTCGGCGGCATGTCCATCGCCGGTAAAACCGGAACCACGTCCGATTATAACGATATCTGGTTCTCCGGCTACACACCCTACTACACCTGTACGACCTGGACAGGTTATGACAACAACACAAAGCTGCGCAAGGGCGAAGAACGAAGCCTTGCAAAGAAGCTCTGGAAAGCAGTCATGAGCCAGGTGCACGAAGGTCTGGAAAACAAATCCTTCTCTCAGCCTGCCGATATCGTCGCACAGACTGTCTGTGCAAAGTCCGGCAAGCTGCCGACCGCACTCTGCGGTGAAACCTTAAAGACCGAATATTTTGCTGTAGATACGGTTCCGACAGAAACCTGTGACGTACACTATCAGGGTAGTGTCTGTGCCTACAGCGGTCTGCCCGCAGCAGATGCCTGCCCCTTTGCAACAGAGGGTACTCTGGAAATGCTTCCGGAAAACGAACGTATCCTGACCGGTCAGGTGACCTCTGAGGATTCCCAGAGGGTCTGCGAGCACAGCTCCGTCTTCATGGCAACACCCGGTGCAGATCAGATCATCGAGCAGGAACGGCTCGAGCTTCAGCTGCGCAGCAACTCTGCACAGTACGAAGCTCTGCTCGTAAGCCTGCAGCAGCAGCTCCAGACCGCAGTAGAGGATAAGGCGATTGCAGATCAGGAGCTTGCAGCTGCTGCCGATGACAATGCAAAAGCGGCTGCACAGAGCGCTGTCGATGAGGCACAGAGTCGAATCGACAGCCTCAACGCACAGATCAATCAGTTAAATGCCGCACAAACCTCTGTCCAGACACAGTCTGCCGCAGCTGCACCGTCTTCCGACGGCAGCGCAGCCGACAATGTCCCTGTCGATGATGGAAATGCAAACTAACGCGCTTACAGCGCATACCTGAAAAGAACAAAGAAATAACAGTTCCGCAGGTCAGAGCAGTAAATATGCAGACCTGCGGAACTGTTACAAAAAGAATTACAATATTGCTTTCAAAAGGGGACTGATGCCCAGCGTCAATCCCCTTTTCTTTTTCCAGAAAAATCTTCCAGCTTTCCTGACATGGTTTCAACAGGAGCTCTTTACTTCACAACACCTTTTTTCAAAATAATGTTGGCATACTGGGCTTTTTCCCCGGTCGCTACCACGCAGTACGCCTTTTTGGCGCGCTCGTAATAGGCAAACCGCTCGATCTTATGCACCTCTGTGTCCGGCTCATAATAGTTCAGGAGAGCCTTATAAGCCTCCCAGATCACCGGTACAACCGTATCTCCCGGCACGACCTCCATCAGGACGAAATGCTCGGGATCGTACTGATCCAGCGGAAACAACGGCAAAATCGCCGCCAAAAGCTCTGCCGTACCGATTCCATCCGCCCGGATCACCCGTTGTCCGATGCTGCTGGACGGAAAGTTCGCATCCGCCAGCACGATCTCGTCTCCGTGTCCCATTTCATCAAGAACTTTTAACAGCTCCGGTGAAATCAGTGGTGAAATTCCCTTCAACATATCGAATATCCCCTTAAACTTATTCTGCAGCAGCGCACCTGCCACGCCGTATTTTCGCCGCGCGCGCTGTCATCCCACCAGGCTGCAGCGCCATACCTCCACGCCGCTGTCCTGGAATACCTCTCTCAGACGCTTCTGCACCTGTTCCACGGTCACGCCTTTTTTCAGGATAACCTGTAAAAAGCCTCCGCCGCCTGCACCGCAGATCATCTTTCCGTCGATCAGATCCTCCACGGAGCTAAAGATCATATCAATACAGGTATTGGTGCAGCCGCCATCCAGCCGCTTGGAAAGCTCCCAGTGCTGATTCAGGAGCTGTGCAAAGCCGTCCACATTTCCCTTTTCCAGCTCAAAGCGCATCAAAACCGCTATCCGCTGGATCTCATAAAGCACCTCCACCGTATCCGGGTTACCGCTCACATAGCGGCTTACAATATCGCGCAGCAGGTTTCTTGCAAGCCTGCGCTGTCCGGAATAAATCAGGCAGAATCGCTCGTTTAACTCCTGCAGCGTCTCTGTGCTGATGCTGCAGGGACTGCAGCCGATTTCCTGTACAATCGCCGCATCGCTGGTCACCATTTTGATTCCGGGCGCAAGCCCGCCCACCTGGTCCTGCCAGCCGCCGCCCGTGGACATAATCTGCTCCATGCACAGGACCCGGTTGTACAGCTCCTCCTGGGACAGCTCCTTTCCGAGCATCCGGTAAATCGCCTTGACACATGCGCCCGCAAGAATCGAGGACGTACCGAGGCCGCTGCCTCTCGGGATATGAATCACCTGTGTGGACAAATAGAGCCCGCTGCCGAGATTTTTCGTCACCTCTTCGACAGAAATCTGCTCCCGGTACGGAATAATGCCGCAGGCGATCAGCGCCGCCTTATGCAGGGCAAAGGGATCGTAAGGATTGCTGGAATCCTGCAGCTGACTGATTTCAGAAAATGCCTGCTCTGCACCGCTGTCCGCGCTGGCCAGCACGATCTGATTGCCCGGAATCTTTTTCACAACTGCCTCGACAGGATTTTGTCCGTCCAGCTTCACCGCCGCATTCAGCACCGTTCCGCCGTGCTCCATGCAATATGGAGGCGTATCGCTCCAGCCGCCGCCCCAGTTGACACGCACGGGCAGGCGTACCACCACTTCCTCCTGCTCCATTTTTGCCGTCGGATCGTAGGAAAGCCCTGCCACCGCCCCGACAAGAATCGCGTTTCGGATCGTATCCAGGCACAGGTCAAGATACTTATCCTGCTTCGTCAGACAGGATAGCGCATAATAAATCCGGATTTTCCGGGAAAATTCAAACAGCTCCTGTTCGTCCAGCTTTTCCGCCAGACCGCAAAGCTGCCGGATTACACGCGCATTGATCTCCCCGTTGAACACCTTCACCGCCTCATGGAGATTATCCTTTTTGTCGATGGCCTCCAACAGGGATTCGATTTTTACCTTATCCTCCAGCTTATCCTGCCAGGGCAGAATCGCCGTCACATCCGCCTGGTTGAAGCTGTCCTTTAAAGAAATCCCGTCTTCCAGTGTTGGAAAACCGTCTTCATATGCACGCAGTGTCGCAGATACTGCTTCCTGAATCGTATTTCGAATCGGATAAACTGCCGCCGTCCACAACGGTTCGCCGATCTTTTTTCCAAATAATGCCGCTTCCTTCGGATTGTCGCATACACCGTACATCCGGACAACAAACCTGCCGTCCTGCAGCTTTAGCCCATGCAGTACCGTATCCGCCGGAACGCTCTGTCCGTCCAGCGTCACGCCGGAGATCACGCAGCGCTCCCCGACAACCGTACCATGATGCAAATAGCTGTCCTCGATATAACTTCCCGCGCCAACGTCTGCACGCAGACTGATATAGCTGTTTCCAGCCCCATAGCTTTTTTCCTGACTGTTGGTGTTGATCCGCGCCTGCCAGCCCAGATGCGTAAATTGCTCCATTCCCTCCGTCATCAGATGCAGCAGCTCCCGGGTCGTCCCAAAATGGATAAATGCCGCCGGTGACATCCGGATCAGCTTCATCTGATAAGGATGCAGCGCCGCCCAGATTTTTTCCCGGCAGGCTCTCAGCTCCGGTGTAAACTCACCCTCGGGCGTCTCTTGATAATACTGCTCCAGGGTGGAATCCGACGCCAGTGGATACAGAAAGTCCGCATAAAACGAAAGTCGCGCCTGTTCGTTGACACAGGCGGCAAACTTTTCCTCTGTGTCGATCAGACTGTAAAGGGAATTGAGCAGGTCTACGCTCATCATAACCGCGCCGGTGTCAATATCCACATACCCGTGCTCGTCCACCGCACCCATTTCGTGCAGCTGCTCTACGGTCTTTTTATGTAAAAATCCGCCGACATTTCCTTCCCTGTCCCGTCTGTATACACCGTGGTTTTTGCCGATTTCTGCAGGCTCCTTGATCGACAGCGCCGCAGCGCCTTTTCCGTAAAAATCGATCTGCAGCGGGTTAAACAGCAACAGCACATCCCCGGAGCAGACGAGCATTCCGGCGTTCATCCGCGCCGCAACACCGCACATGGCAATCATAAATTCGTCGAACAGCGTCGATCTGCGGCCGTTTGGAAGAATCCGCGGCACGGGGGAAAAGAGCTTGCCGCAGGCGGAATACTGGGGCACGCGCTTACTGTCCCCGCCGGAATGGATGACCAGAATACGTTTGCCGTCAAAGGCGTGGCAAGCTGCTTCGCCGGGCTGCGCAGACACGAACTGCCTGCTCTCTGCTGCGCCGTCACCCTGCACTGCGCTATGCGGCACAGCAGCCGGACTCTGCTTACCTGCCGCATGCTCCCGGATATACCGCAGCACATTTAAAGTCGCGCCGCCGCTTCCGACGCGCTTGCCGTCCGGATCGGGCAGCACCGCATAGTGCGTCTTTTCCGGAAGCATCTGATGCTTTAAGCGGTAGGAAATCTGCGCACGATATGCCTGAGCCTGAGCCTCGTTCGAAGCCGTCAGCACCACATAATCCCACAACGGCAGGTTCGGGTTGTGCAGAATTTCCTCATACTGTTTTGTACAGTCCCGATAAGACTGCTGTAAAAATAACGTCTGATAAGACAATCAAATACACATCCTCTCTTGTATTTCATGGCTGCAGATACCAAAATCCAGCTTCTTCTGCAGACCTCTCACTACTGGTAGGATAGCATATTCCGGGCGCTATTTCCACTGAAAAACGGCAATTCCGACAGCCGCTACAGCAAGTCCGATCGCCTTTCTCCACTCCCACGCTGCTTTTTCAACGCCGAACAGCCCAAACAGCTCCACAAGGTACGCCGCCGCGATCTGCGCCACCACGATAAACAGAACCGCCCTTGCAGGTCCAAGCATCGCCATTGCCTTAATCACTGTCCAGGTAATCCCGGCGCCGAGTACACCGCCAAGCAGCAGATACTTCGGCTCGCTCCGAAACACGGCAAACAGATTCGACCGGTCCGCTGCAAGCCAAACTGCCAGGCACGACAGCAGCGCCGTCGCCTGCACAAACACATTCGCAGACCAGATGCTCGATGCTTTCGTGACCTGTGTATTGAAAATGCCCTGCACGCTCATCAGAACCCCGGATAAAACTGCAATCAAAAATCCAACCATCCTGCAAGCCTCCTTCTTCCGTCCGCCCTGACAGCGTCCGGTATGAAATACAGTATGCGTTATGGTTGGATTTTTATACACGTTCTTATTCTTCTTCGCCCTCGGCGTAATCGATTTGAGTCTCCGTAGGCACTTCGATATATTCTTCTTCAACGTACTGCGTGCCGGTTACCTGTGTCATGATTTTTTCCGAAAGGTCTTTTAAAACGTCCGAAACGTTTTCTCCCTCCCAGATTTTCGTCTCCGCGATCTCCATCTGTACCCAGAAGTTCGCAGTCGCCATCAGCTTCGGCACCGGAACCGTCTGGCTGTATTCCTGCCAGAATGCTGCCATCTCCTCCGTCTGCTGCGCTGCGCTCTTTTTGGCAGGCACAAGGGTACTGCGGTCAAACAGCTTATCCGCGCTGTCCGTGCAAAGCCATGCCGCGAAATTATCCGCCTCGTCCTGATGCTTGCCGTAGCCGTTTACAACAATGCTTCCGGTCACGGAAATACCGCGGGAGCAAACCGTTTCACTGATATCCGGCAGGGACGCTACGCCGTATTCCCACGCAAAGCTTCCGTCTGCCTTCGCCTGCGCAACCCGATCCAGAATATCGGTGGTCGCAATCGTATAAACCAGCTTTCCATCCAGAAAATCCTGCACAACCTGGTCGTAGCTCGAAGTTGCCGCATCGATCGAGAAAAACTGACTCAGCTTCTGGTACGCCGCAAGCCCGTAAACCGCATCCTGATTATAGATGTTGATCCGGGACGAATCATCCCCGCAGCTTCCGCCAACGGTGATATAATTTCCTGCAAAGAAATAATTATAGAAAAAATCAGATACATCCCATCGAAAAACCGATTCTACCGTTTCCGGCGCGTTATACTCATCCGCAAAATTCCGGATATCATCAATCGTTTTCGGAATCAGAGACACCTCGTCCGTTTCCAGCTCTGCCGCCGCCTGCTCCAGATACGTCTGGTTGTATACAAGCGCGCTGGTTTCAAAATACAGCGGATAAGCAACCGCATGTCCTTGATAGGTCACAGCGTCCAGTGCAGTCTGCGGAAAATTTTCGGTATTCAGGACAGCATTCTGATCCTTCACATTTGCCGCCAGACCGGCAAGGTAGGCTTTTTCCAGTCCGTCATTGCTGATCAGGTAAACATCCGGCATGGATTCCTCTACCAGGGAAGCGTCGTTTACTGCCTCGAGATATTCCAGACCGCTTTTCAAAACCGGGACAACACGCACGCCGGTCTCATTCTGATATTCAAGCGCCATGGCGGAAAGATAATCCTCCAGTTTTTCCTCGGTATACCACACCGTCAGCGTCGGTTTGGACGACAGAATACCGTCCGCAGAAACGCCTGCCTTATCCAGGGCAGAAACGCCCGCATAAATCAAAGCCCCCGCAGCACAGACACCGCAGACCGCCCCGATCAGTTTTGGGTAAAAAGACATATTCCTCTCCATTTCTTTCTTTTTTGCCGCGCTGCCGTTTCCCGGCAGCTACGCGTTTTGCTCCTGAAACGTTTTCAGGCACGAATCCAGAATTTCGATCATTTCATCCACGTCCGCGTCGGTGATGACAAGAGGCGGAACGAATCGGATAATATTTGTTCCCGCGTTGATCAGAATCAGACCCTTTTCCAGCGCTGCGTTGATCAGCGGCGCAACCGGACGGTCAAAGACAAGTCCCTGCATCAGTCCCATGCCTCTTCTGTCCGTGATAAAATCATATTTTGCTGCCAGGCTGTCCAGCTTTTCTTCCAGATAAGCCGACACCTCCCGCACATGCTCCAGAATGTTGTTTTCCTCAAACAGATCCAGCACCTTTGCCACAGCTGCACATGCCAGCGGATTGCCGCCGTAGGTTGTACCGTGGTCGCCTGCCGTAAGTGAATGCTGTCCGACCTTTTCCGTCATTAAAAATGCACCCACCGGAACACCGCAGCCAAGGGCTTTTGCCGTCGTCATGATATCCGGCTTTACGCCGTATTTCTGCCACGCATACCAATAGCCGGTCCGTCCCATGCCGCACTGGATTTCATCCAGAATCAGCAGGATATCCTTTTCATCACACAGCGCGCGCACTTTTTTCAGGAAGTCCTCCTGTACCGGATAAATTCCGCCTTCTCCCTGCACAGTTTCCAGCAAAATTGCGCACGTCTTGTCATTCACACATGCCAGCACGCTGTCAAAATCGTTGAGGTCGGCAAACCGGATATTGCCGATTCCGGGCTCAAATGCCTCTCTATAATGCGGATTGCCGGTTACCGACAGTGCTCCCATCGTCCGACCGTGGAACGAATGGTTCATGGCAATGATCTCATGATCCGTCGTGCCGTCTTTTAAATAAGCATATTTCCGCGCCGCCTTGATCGCACCCTCAATCGCTTCCGCACCGCTGTTGGTGAAGAACACGCGGTCCATCCGGGAAATCTTTTTCAGATGTCTTGCCGCTTCCACCGCAGGAACATTGTAATAATAATTCGAGGTGTGGATGACCTTGTCGATCTGCGCCTTCAGCGCATCATTGTACTCGGCATTATGATAGCCGAGGGCAAACACCGCAATACCAGCCACAAAATCCAAATACCGTTTTCCTTCTATATCATATAAAGATACGCCGTCGCCGCGATCCAGAACAACCTGATACCGGTTATAGGTATGCAGAAGATCCTGCTCGGCTTCGTCGATATACTGCTGCATCAATTCACCCATGTTTCCTCCATTCCGCAGGCACTTTGTGCCGAAGGTGCTTTGCACTGCTTTAAACCTACTCATCGTCTCCGACAATCGCCGTTCCGATCCCATGATCTGTAAAAATTTCCAAAAGCAGACAGTGGGGGATTCTGCCGTCCAGGATATGTACCCGGTTGACGCCGCCTTTAACCGCCGCCGTACAGTTGTTTAACTTCGGCAGCATGCCGCCGCCGATCTCGCCGCTGCTGACAAGCGCTTCCGCGTCGCTTGCTGTAATGCGGGAGATGAAAGAGGATTTATCAGAAAAGTCCTTGTACAGACCTTCTACATCCGTCAGGAACACGAGCTTGTCCGCGCCGACCGCCCTTGCGATCGCGCACGCTGCGTCGTCTGCATTGATATTATAGGTCTCGCAATTTTCATCCATGCCCACCGGAGCTACGATCGGAAGGTAATCGCGGTCGATCAGATCATATAAAATCTTGGGATTTACTTTGGTCACATCGCCGACAAAGCCGATATCCTTCCCATCGGAATATTTCTTTTCCACCTGCAGAAGACCGCCGTCCTTGCCGCTGATGCCAGCTGCGGGTACGCCAAGCTCCTGTACCATGGCAACCAGATTTTTGTTGACGCGCCCCAGCACCATTTCCGCGATTTCCATCGTTTCAGCGTCCGTCACGCGCAATCCGTTGACAAAAACAGGCTCCTTGCCGGCTTTTGCCACCCATTTGCTGATGGCCTTACCGCCGCCGTGTACGATGATCGGCTTAAAACCTACCAGCTTTAACAGCGTCACGTCCTTGATGACGTTTTTCTGCAGCTCTTCATTGCTCATGGCGCTGCCGCCGTATTTTACCACGATAATTTTCCGGTTGAATTTCTGGATATAGGGGAGCGCTTCAATCAGCACCTCCGCTTTTTTCATGATCTGTTCCATTTCCGGTTTTTCCACTTTTTCCTCCCATTTCTGCGCACGTTTCCTTTTGCGGCGCTGTGAGACTGTTTTATCGTTCTAACGCCGATTCGCGTCAGCTGCGGTAGTCCGCGTTAATCTTGACATAATCGTAGGTTAAGTCACAGCCCCAGGCTGTCGCTTTTGCCTCACCCATCTTCATATCCACAAGTGCAGTCACCTCGGAGCAGGACAGGATCCGGGTCGCTTCTTCCTCGCTGTAATCTGCCGCCATACCATCCTTGAAGATCAGGATCTTTCCGGCGCTGCTTTCCAGATACAGTTCTATCGCCTCGGGATCGAATTTTGCACCGGAATAGCCCAGCGCACACAGAATCCGTCCCCAGTTCGCATCGTGTCCAAACAAGGCTGCCTTTGTCAGGCTGGAGGTGATGACCGATTTTGCCAGGGTCTTTGCATCTTCCTTATTATCCGCATGAATGACCTTTACCTCGAACAGTGCGGTTGCGCCCTCGCCGTCGCCTGCGATCTTCTTCGCCAGCGTCTCATTGACATAATGAAGCGCTTCCACAAACGTATCGTAGTCCGCGCCCTTTTCCGTGATTTCAGGGTTTTCCGCCTGGCCGTTTGCCAGCACAAGAAGCGTATCGTTTGTCGAGGTATCGCCGTCTACGGAAACCATGTTGAAGGTATCCTGCACGTCAGCGCTCAGTGCTTCCTGCAGAAGCTTTTTGGAGATATTCACATCCGTTGTCACAAATGCGAGCATTGTGCACATATTCGGATGAATCATGCCGGAGCCTTTGCACATGCCGCCGATGGTTACTTCTTTTCCACCAATCGTCACCTTTACTGCAACCTGCTTGTTGCGGGTATCCGTTGTCATAATCGCCTTTGCCGCATCGGTTCCTGCCTCTTCTCCGGGCTTGATCGCCTTTGCCAGCATACGCACACCTTCAGTCATTTTTTCCATCGGAAGCTGCATACCGATGACGCCGGTCGAACAAATCAGGACGCTCTGAGGAGAAATCTCCAGCGCATCTGCTGCGGCTCCTGCCGTCTCCCTGCAATATTCATAGCCGAGCTTTCCGGTACACGCATTTGCGATACCGGAGTTTACAACGATCGCCTGAGCTTCCCACTCGCTCTCTACGACTTCCTTATCCCATAAAACAGGAGCCGCTTTTACTACATTCGTCGTAAACACGCCCGCTGCGCGGCACGGCGTTTTGGAATACACCATTGCCATATCTTTTCTGTTCTGATACTTGATCCCGGCCTCTACGCCGGCTGCCCAAAATCCCTTTGCTGCGGTTACGCCGCCTGTAATGATCTCCATATGTTCCTCTTGCCTTTCTTTTTATGTCAGATTGAGCAGTATCTTTTACCCGCTCATGCGTTGAAATTTTCGATATTTTTCTGATTTAAAACAAAATCGTAATAGTTTAAATCTTCTCGCTTCGTCCAGCCGATCTGCTTCCAGAAGGCGTTGCCGATATCATTTTTCGTAAACGCGATCAGGGATACCTTATTGATGCCCTCCTGCTGCAGCGCATTCATACAGTGCACCACCATCGCCCTGCCGATCCCGTGCATCCGGTAATCCTCATGCACACAGACGTGATACAGACAGCCCCTGCGCCCGTCATGCCCGCACAAAATCGCGCCGACCACTCTGCCGTCCATCTCGGCGACTACGCTGATTCCGGGATTTCGCTTCAAAAACCGCTCCACCCCTTCTCTGGAATCGTCGATTGTCCGGATCGAAAACCCGTGAATCGTCATCCAAAGGGCGTATACCTGATCATAATCCTCTATTTGCATGCTGCGCACTGTAACCATTGTTATTTATCCTTTCCTGCCAGGGCCAACATAAGGCAAAAGCGCCTCGCCCCAGCTTTTTATCAGCCGTTCAGGCGACCATGCCGCATTCGCCGGCGACGTGGAGGGAAGCTTCCCCGCTTCCCGCTGACATGACTTCTCACAATACCTGTGATATAACTCCCATGACTTTGCGCCGTTGCAAAACACCGCCTCAATCCCGGAATCCTGCAAAAGCCCGGCCACATCGTTTGCTGCCACATCCCGGATGGAGCTGTCCGAAGACCCTACAATCCGACAGGAAGCGATCACATCCCACACAGCGATCCCATTTGCCAGCAAAAAAGCCTTTTTCTCCTCCACCGACACCGGAACCTCCGCCTGACACACCCCCGCTAAAACCTTCCAAAACCGGTTCTGCGGATGCCCGTAATAAAAATGATTCTCCCTCGACTTCACCGACGGCAGACTTCCTAAAATCAACACTCTGGAATGCCCGTCCACCACCGGCGAAAAAGGATGCACCACCAACTCCTGCCCGACAGCCATCCAAAACACCTCAATCCTCAAAGCCACTAAATTTCTCTAACCTTGAATTTTACAAACAACTCCACGGAAAATCAAGACCTTTTTACCCCAACAGGGCAAAGTCGCCTACGGCGACCAGCCCACACCGCCGAAGTCGGCGCAGCCGACCAGCCCCCAACAAACTCAGCCCTCACTACCGGGCCGCTGTTGCCGCAGGCAACCAGGCCTCACCGCGCAGACTGATTGCCAGCCCTGGCTGCCGACTGCAATTGCGTCCCCTTGATTTGCAAGCGAAACTTTTGCAAAAACGCACAGGCTTCCGGCACCGAACGTCCGACTGTCCGAAGCAGGCATGCACAACCGCCAAAGCAGCCAAAAACCTACCACCATGCCTGCAAGTTTCGGACGTGAGGTGCGCCCTTAGGAAGCCGACGCGCTTTTGCATAAAAGTTTCAGCGCGCAAATCCCGGGGACACAATGCAGTCGGCTGCCGGGGCAGTCAAAGTCTGCCGGGAATCCACCATCCCTTACGGGAACATCGGCACAAGATCCAGGCCCTCGGACTCCTCCAGTCCAAACATCAGATTCATATTCTGCACTGCCTGTCCTGCTGCGCCTTTCACCAGATTATCCATGGCACCCATCATAATCACACGCTTCGTCCTCGGATCGACTTTAACGTTCACATCTACAAAATTGCTGCCCTCTACCCACTTCGTTTCCGGGCACACACCCTCCGGCAGCACGCGCACAAACTTCTCATCCTGATAATATTTGTCATAGGCTGCCCGAATCATTGCAGCATCCGGCAGTCCAAGGCTTCCGTCCGGCTTTTTCACTTCTTTTAAGGAAGCATAAGCCGTCACCAGAATTCCACGGTTCATCGGAACCAGATGCGGCGTAAAGTTCAGCACAACCGGACAGCCTGCCGCATAGGACAGCTGCTCCTCGATCTCCGGCGTATGGCGATGGCTCGCAACACCGTATGCCTTGATATTTTCATTCACCTCACAGTACAGGTTTGCAACCTTTGCACTGCGCCCTGCCCCGGAGGTACCGCTCTTTGCATCAATAATCAGCGTATTCATATCGATCAGTCCCTCTGCTGCCAGCGGAAAGATCGAAGTAATGGAGCAGGTGGGATAACATCCCGGATTTGCTACCAGACGAGCCTGTTTGATCGCCTCACGGTTTCTTTCACACAGACCGTAAACCGCTTCCGGAATAAACTGCGGAGATTTATGTTCGATTCCATACCACTTTTCATAAGTAGCAACGTCCTTGATCCGAAAATCCGCACTCAGATCGATCACCTTTGTATTGGAAAGGATTTCCTCATCCAGAACTCCTGCCAGGAAGCCCTGGGGCGTCGCGGTAAAGATCACATCGACCTCTTTTGCCAGCTGCTTTAAATTATCATCCCTACAAACATCCTCTACAATCTGAAACATATTCTGATAAACAGACGCATATTTCTGATCCACATAGCTTCTGGATCCGTACCATTTGATTTCTGTCTCTTTATGCCCGTATAAAAGACGGACCAGCTCCCCGCCGGCATAGCCGGTCGCTCCGATAATTCCAACCTGAATCATTTTCTTTTCCTCCTTAACATTGCATAATCATACTGCATTCATGTATAATATTCAAGTATTTTTGGAATATATTCCATTTTTCTGAATAAAATATTTATAATTTGCATAAATTTACACTTGCATTCCTTCGCATCCGGGTGTATAGTAATTTCAGTCAGTCGGGAACGGATGCTTCCATCCTTATCTTGACACAGCTTGAAAGAAAAATCAAACACAGCATATGGAGGAGTAATTATCATGAAAGAAAAAGTTATTTTAGCGTATTCCGGCGGTCTGGATACCACAGCCATCATTCCGTGGCTGAAAGAGAATTTCGACTACGAAGTTATCTGCGTCTGCATCGACTGCGGACAGGAAGAAGAGCTGGACGGTCTGGAAGAAAGAGCAATCTCCTGCGGTGCTTCCAAATTATATATCCTCGATGTAAATGACGAACTGTGCGACGAATACATCGTTCCCTGCGTACAGGCACATGCTGTTTACGAAAACAAATACCTGCTGGGCACCTCTATGGCGCGTCCGCTGATCGCGAAGAAGCTGGTTGAGGTTGCCCGCAAAGAGGGCGCTACCGCAATCTGCCACGGCGCTACCGGCAAGGGCAACGACCAGATCCGTTTCGAACTCGGCATCAAAGCCCTGGCTCCTGATTTAAAGATCATTGCTGCATGGAGAAACGATAAGTGGACCATGGATTCCCGGGAATCCGAAATCGAATACTGCCAGGCTCACGGCATCCACCTTCCTTTCTCTGCAGATTCCAGCTACAGCCGCGACCGTAACATCTGGCACATCAGCCATGAAGGTCTGGAGCTGGAGGATCCCGCAAACGAGCCCAACTACGGACATCTGCTTGTTTTAGGCTGCACTCCCGAGGAAGCTCCCGACGAGGCAGAATATGTTACCATGACCTTTGAAAAAGGCGTTCCGAAGAGCGTAAACGGTGTAGAGATGAAGGTTTCCGACATCATCCGCACTCTGAACAAGCTGGGCGCAAAGCACGGCATCGGCATCGTCGATATCGTAGAGAACCGTGTTGTCGGCATGAAATCCCGCGGCGTTTATGAGACTCCCGGCGGAACGATCCTGATGGAGGCACATCAGCAGCTGGAAGAGCTGATTCTCGACCGCGATACCTATGCAGAAAAGATCGATATGGGCAACAAGATGGCTCAGATTGTATACGAAGGCAAATGGTTCACTCCTCTGCGCGAGGCAGTTCAGGCATTCGTAGAAAAGACTCAGGAATATGTAACCGGCGAAGTAAAATTCAAGCTCTACAAGGGCAACATCATCAAAGCCGGCACAACTTCTCCTTACTCTCTCTACAATGAAAGCCTTGCTTCCTTCACAACCGGCGATCTGTATGACCACCACGATGCAGAAGGCTTCATCAACCTGTTCGGACTTTCCAGCAAGGTTCGTGCAATGAAGATGCAGGAAGTAGAAAAGAACAACAACTAATCACCATACACTAACAATAGAATGCACGCTCTGCGAGCATTCTATTGTCATGAATAAAGGGCTTCCGTGCTTTTGGCACGGAAGCCCTTTTTGTTACAGTTCACTCGCATCTTTTTTTGCCCCGGCTTCTTGCAATCTTTTTTTCGATCTCCTATAATAAATCCTATAATAAATACGAAGTGATTTAATTTTTAAAAATACAGGGAGTTTTTGAATGGATGTTTTACTGATTTTGGCAATTTATCTGCTGATTGTAAATCTTGCAGGATTTGCTGCAATGGGAATTGATAAAAACCGCGCACGCCGCAAGGCATGGCGCATTCCGGAATCGACGCTGTTTCTGCTCGCCATCATCGGCGGCAGCATCGGAAGCATCGCCGGGATGTATACATTCCATCACAAGACACTGCATCCACAGTTCGTCTGGGGAATGCCCGCTATTTTAATCCTACAGATTGCTGCGGTTTTGTACATCCTGTTCGGTCCTGTTTCCATTTCCCTCTTATAACAGGCCGGCGCTTACAGGCATCCTGTAAAACGCAGCTAAAAAATTTACAGTTCACTCGCACCATTCGCAAAATCGCATCTTTGAATGCTATTTACAAAAGATCAGGAGGTATCATTATGCACTTGGCAATCTGTGATGACCATATGGCGGACCGAAAACAAATGGAACGCCTTCTCGGACGGGAATCTGACCGCCGTCTGAATACAACCGGCGTTTTATACGTAGATTCCTTTGGAAGCAAAGAGTCCATCCTCACAACACCTATGATCTATGATGCGATTTTTATGGATATGACAGAAGACGGCTGCGACGCTGTGGAGCTTTCCCACATGCTTCGGGCCGACGGCACAGATGTCCCCATCGTTTTTTGCTGCGATAAGGTAGACTACCGCAAATCGAAAAATCTTCCAGACAATGCTCTTTTTCTGGACAAGCCCATTGTCGTTGCAGAGCTGACAGAAATGATTGACCATCTGCTGTCCATCAAAAACAGTAAGGCCCAAAAACTCGAATTCCGCAACCAGACCGACACCATTTACCTGACGGAAGACCAGATTTCCTACGCATGGCCGGAAAGCAACCGTCACGTCTGCATTCACACTACCGACAGCAGAGAATACACCACCGATATGTCCATTGCCTCGTTTTGCGGCACCTTAAGCAAATATGACAGCTTTATCCTGCTTGCCAGTAATACGGTGCTCAACATGCGATATATCCGATCCATCTCCATGTTTAAGGTCACGATGCAGGACGGCAAATCCTTCCGCCTGGGCTTTGGCGAAGCGAAGGTTCTGCGTAAATCGGTAGATGCCTGTATGGAAAAACTGGCGCAGGGGGAGAAGGCACAGGGAGAAGAGGCGTAGCAAACAAAAGAAACGGCCTCAGCTGACAAAAAGGCGAACAAATCAGCTGAGGCCGCACCTCTATTCTTCTAAAAATCTCATTCATTCCCTTTTTCCATCGGGCTGTAGCGCATCCGCACACGGATTCCCTGACTGTAATTGCCAAAGCCGCTGCCAAAGAGCGTCATGCCGCCCACATGGGCAGCATCCTCCTGTACGGCAAATTTTAACCGGATCTGGCTTTTATAATCGAGCTGCAGCTGAGTTGTGGAAACGTCTGAAATTTTCATTCCATCAATATACGTCCCGTTCTGATCGATAACAAGCATTTTTAACAGTCCGTACTGATTCCATCCGGAAAACCACCAGTTGGGTGTAAACAGCCCGTGCCTGTCCCCAAAGTCTCCCGGAGATGTCCACACTCCAACCGGCGTGTCATTTAATAAAAAGGTAATATCAGAGGGCCAGTCGTTGTTAAAGCCCGGTGCCTCACTGGAAATCTCCATAGTGAACGTAAGCTCGTCTATCTTTTGTCCTACCGGAAGGATATTCGGGACCAGATATTCCACATAGCCTTTCGAAAGCCATAAAATTCCAGCTTCCGTACGATCCGGATGGGCAAAATAGCGGGGATCGTCCACTTCACCGATCATCTTTTTCGTCGTGGAAATGCCGCAGGTGGGAAATACCTGATAGTCCGAATACTGCCCCACCGGAATTTCCGCCCGGAAAATACCGCCTTCGCCTGTCTCCTCCTGCGTCCCGATCTCCACAAGGATTCGGGTTTCCAAAACGCTGCACACCTTCTGGTTTCCATGTCCGACACTGTCCTGGGTCACACGGATCAGCCCGGCCTCCTCCAGCTTTCGGATATGGCTGGTCAGCGCGCCGTTGGTGATCTGCAGCCTGGCTGCGATCTCATTCATATTCATTTCTTTTTCTTTTAACAGCAGTAAAATGATGTTCACCCGGATATCCGAGCCAAGCACCTTGAACAGCTCCACGCCCTCTTCCAAATTTCTGATATGCAGCATCCGTTTCCCCCTTTTTCCAAGTTTATCCAGCTACGATGTACTAGTGTTTCTCCTGACCATAATAGGCGTTTGCGCCGTGTTTTCTGTAATAATGCTTATCCTGAAGCTCCTGGGGTGCCGGCTTTACCTGCGGATTGATCGATTCTGTCTGGTATGCCATTTTTGCAACCTCTTCCAGCACGACCGCATTGTGTACCGCTTCTCTGGCATCCTTTCCCCAGGTAAAGGGACCGTGGTTTTTGCACAGAACTGCCGGAACTGCCATCGGATCTTTTCCCATACGGACAAATTCCTCCACGATCAGCCTGCCGGTATTCTGCTCATAGGCTTCTGCAATCTCCTCCGGTGTCAGACAGCGCACGCACGGAATTTCCCCATACATGTAATCCGCATGTGTCGTTCCATAGCATGGAATCCCACGTCCTGCCTGAGCCCAGCTGGTCGCATAGGAGGAATGGGTATGTACGATTCCGCCGATCTTCGGGAACGCCCGGTACAGCTCCAGATGCGTTGCCGTATCCGAGGACGGACGATAGCTTCCTTCTATTTTATTACCGTCCAGATCCATCACAACCATATCCTCCGGGGTCAGCTGATCATACTCCACGCCGCTTGGCTTAATGACAAACAGCCCGCTTTCTCTGTCGATTCCGCTGACATTGCCCCAGGTAAAGGTCACCAGACCATACCGCGGCAAATCCATGTTCGCTTCATATACTGCTTTTTTGAGTTCTTCCAGCATCGTTTTCTCCCTGTTTTCTGCCGCTATTTTGCGGCATCTGCAATTTGCAGCATTGCACCTGCAGCTTTTCAGAACGCCTGTACCGCAGCTTTTTCCGCTGCAAGGCATGCCTGATACTGCTTCGTATACGTCTCAAAGCCTGCGACATCCGCCGGATCCGGCTCCATGGTCTCTGACTTTCTCTCAGCAAATACCCGGCTGTCCAGATAATCCCCAAGGCTCTGTCCGTCTTTTTTGGAAAGCATGTATGCCGCCAGAAGCGCCATGCCCCAGGCGCCGCCCTCTCCCGCCGTCTCCATCACGGAAATCGGCGCGTTCATGGCTGCCGCCAGAATACTCTGTCCGACGCCCTTTGTTTTAAACAGTCCGCCGTGTCCGGTGATGGAATCGATTTTCACGTCCTCTTCTTTTAATAAAATGTCCAGACCGATCTTTAACGTCACCAGTGACGCATATAAATGTGACCGCATAAAGTTCGCAAGTCCCAAATGACTGTCCGGTCTGCGCAAAAACATCGGACGGCCCTCTTCCAGACCGGTCACCGGTTCCCCGGAATAATAATTGCAGGCGATCATGCCGCCGCAATCCTTATCGCCCTCCATCGCCTTTTGATAAAGTGTGGAAAAAAGTTTATTTTTATCTGCTTTAATGCCAAAACATTCTGCAAACTCCGCAAACAGCCCGACCCATGCGTTCAGATCTGACGTGCAGTTGTTACAATGCACCATCGCAACGGGATCACCCGCAGGCGTTGTCACCATATCAATTTCCCGGTGCATGGCAGAAAGCGGCTTTTCCAGAACAATCATCGCAAACACGCTCGTCCCTGCGGACACATTGCCGGTGCGCTTTTCCACGCTCTTTGTCGCGGTCATTCCGGTTCCGGCGTCTCCCTCCGGCGGACACAGGGGAACCCCCGGCTGCAGACACCCGGAACGATCCAGAAGCCTTGCACCCTCTTTCGTCAGCGTGCCTGCCATTTCTCCGGCACGCAGCACCTTTGGTAATATTTCCCGCAGCTTCCAGGGAAATCCTTTGTCCGCCACGAGCGCATCAAATTTCTGCATCATTTCTGCATCATAATCGCCGGTTGCAGAGTCGATGGGGAACATCCCGGATGCCTCTCCGATTCCGACAACGCGCTGTCCGGTCAGCTTCCAGTGGATGTAACCGGCGAGGGTGCTTAAATAGTCGATTTTTTCCACATGCTCCTCGCCCTTTAAAATCGCCTGATACAGATGTGCGATGCTCCACCGCTGCGGAATGTTGAAGGCAAAGCATTCCGACAGCACAGCAGCCGCTTCCTCCGTCATCGTGTTGCGCCATGTCCTAAACGGCACTAACAGCTTTTCCTCCCGGTCAAATGCCATATATCCGTGCATCATTCCGGAAAATCCGATGGCTCCCAGGCGGGTCAGCGGGATCTGATAGGTGTTTTTCACATCTTCCGCAAGTTTGGCGTAGCTGTCCTGCAGCCCTTCCCAAATCTCCTCCAGACGGTAGGTCCAGACACCGTTTTCCAGACGATTCTCCCATTCATGGTCGCCCGCTGCAATGGGATCATGGTTTTCGTCAATCAGCACCGCCTTGATCCGGGTCGAACCGAATTCGATCCCCAATACCCCGCGTCCCTCCTGAATACAGGAAATGATTTTTTCTCGTTTCGTCACATCCGCATCCTCCTTATTCCGGGAATTTCTATTCCGATTTTTCGCTATTTTGTATGTTTTTGATAATTTTATAGTAAAAGATCGAAATTTGATTGTCAATCTGTTCTATAGATTTTTATAGAATATTTTATATTCTTATGAACCACAATCTTTTCATTTTTAACTGCACCTTTTTCCTGTTCCAGCTGCCTCGTTTTGCGTACAACCCGAAAAACACCGCTCCTTCCAGCGATGAATAAAAAACAATAAAAAACAAAAAAAGCAGCCGCACATTACCTGCACAGCCGCTTTCCAGTTCTCTTCTTTTCATATTTCCTGTCCGTCAGATCGTCACGATAACACCGCCGTCATTGGCATACATGCTGCTGACGCCCGCAGTATCCATAATCACAACATCCTTTACAGAAACCTTAGAGGTCACCATCCGCTTCACGCTTTCTGCACGCTCCGGGCAATTACAATGGGTGATCATCAGGGTCTTTTCCTCCGGTCTTGCCACATTGCGCACCACTGCGTCTGCCATCTTCTGCAGACCCTTACGGATGCCGATGCCCTGCCCGATCTGCTCGATCCTGCCGTCCATCGTGCCTGCCATAACAGGCTTGATACTCAGGGTAGATGCAACCAGTGCCTTGATACCGCTGAGTCTGCCGTTTTTACGCAGAGTTTCCAGATTATCCAGGACAAAATACGTATTCATCTCACTGCGAAACGCTTCCAGGCGGCTTACCACCTCTTCAAAGGAAAGTCCCTGTTCCTCCAGGGAAGCTGCCAGCAGCGCAAGCTGTGTCTCTCCGCAGGAAGCCGAACAGGAATCCATGACGTAAATCTGTTTGGACTCGTCCTCTTCCAGATACATCTGCCTCCCGACCATGGCACTGTTATAGCTTCCGCTCAAATTGCCGGACAGCGTTACCACATAAATATGCTCTGCCTCCGATTCAAACGCCTGCCGATAGCTCTCCGGCGACGGACAGGAGGAACGCGGGCACTGGGGACATGACGCAACCTGCTCCAGAAATTCCTTCTGATTAAAATGCTCATCGTCCATAATCCGGTAATCGCCGACCTCCAGACCAAGCGGTACGATTTCAAAATGCGGATCCTTCTTATATTTCTCCGGCAGCTCACAACAGCTGTCCACAACGATTTTATAACTCATGATACCCTCCATACCGCAGGTGCTTTGCGCCTGCCGCACACGGCTTCTCGTATATTCCCGAAACCAATTCACATAGTTTTTATTACTACATATGATAACACGTTCTGACTGCTCCTGTAAAGGGTATTTCCAAAAACCCCCATCTCTGATATACTGATACCACAGTTCACTCGTGAATTTTTGACGGAAGATTTCGTACTCGCATGAAAATCTGACTGAAAAAAGCTACGAAAGGAGCGTGGGTGAACTGTTTCACAACTGACCGGCACGCATATCACAAAAAACCGCGCAGCAGCACAAAGCGCCCGCGGAATGGAGGATTGATTATATGACCGCTTTTCAGATTCTTGAAATGAAGCATTTTATGGCGAAGCTTTTGACAGAGGATTGCTTTGATTCCTTTCTGCTGGAGAAGGCTTCGGTTTCCTGCGCCGTTTCCTATGAAATCGACGGGCGCGTCAATCCCGAATTTTATCAGGACGATGAAACGCCGGACGCCGGCTACCTGTTTCTGCCCTGGAAATCCATCCGTCCGGTTCTGTTTCAGATGATCCGCGGCAAACACACGCCGCTTTCCTTCAAATTCGTCCTGCATCTCATGCCCCAGTATGTCCCCGGCGTCATGAAGGGCGCAGATCCGTCTTTAAAACCGGAACAGGTTCAGGCGCTGGTCCTGACCATAAAATATGACGGCTCCGCCATCCGCCTGACGACCGGAACCGCCTTTTCTTCCTTTGTCCCCGATAAAACACTGGACGCGCAGTGGGACAAAACCATGCGCCAGTTTCTTTCCCGCAAGGAAATCGCCTGCAGGGAATAATCCTTCTACTTTTTCATTTTAGGTTTAAAAACAAGGCTCGCCAGATATCCGAAAATCAGCGCCGCCGCAGTTCCGGCAGCTCCTGCCTGAAAGCCTCCCGTAAACAATCCGAGAAATCCGTCTTGTTCCACCGCTTCTTTTACGCCCTTCATCAACGTATGCCCAAAGCCAAGCAGCGGCACGCTCGCCCCTGCCCCGGCAAAATCGACAAAGGGCTGATACCAGCCAAGTGCGCTCAGCACTGCGCCCGAGCAGACCAAAAGCACCATAATCCGCCCCGGCATCAGCTTCGTCTTTTCCATCAAAATCTGCACCAGCGCGCAAATCAGACCACCTACCCAGAATGCATTCAAATAGTCCATCGCCCACACGCCCCTTTCCTTTTCCCGGCAGTTTCTTTCCAAAGAGCACCGCCGTTTTGGTCAGGATGCGCAGCGGGTTCCTGTTTTATACACTCTGAATAATGTCTTGCACGCTTTTTAGACCGTCACTCCGCGTCCACCGTCACCAAAACATCCCCGTACAGCACACCGTCATAATAATCCAGCAGCAGCTTCACCACACCGTCATACGCTTTCATGCCCTCTTCCACTCCGTTTAATTTCAGAGAAGCCGTTGTCGCCGCGTTGGAAACCTTTTTCGCTGTTTTGGTACTGACAACCGCCTTTTTCTCGACAATCTGCCATGCTTCCCGGGTCAAAAACATGTTATCCGCATAAACCTGTGCAGAAATCTGCGGATGCTTCGCGTATTCTTTCCGGCTCTTTTGGATGCTCGCACGAAATTCTTTTTCCACATAATTGAGTACGCCCATATAGCCGCTGTAGCGGAAAAACGCATCGTCTGAGTTGATACAGGCAAGATATCCGATCAGATTCGCCTCATCCTCCTGCATAAAGCCCTTTAAATGTGCAAATTCATGACAGATCACTGAGGGCTTATTTACAATATACATCGTTCCGTTGTAGTTTGCTTCCATGGAAAATGGGAAATAATACCCCATCATATAGGTCTGGCTGAGCAGCTCCGAAAAATAAATCTCCTTCGGCTGCGGATAATAGCCCTGCAGGCGTCCATAATCTGTGCCGACCTGCTGCATCGCCTCTACAGCCGCCTGATTCATGTCTCCCTTATAAATCAGATAGCCGTCTGCATCCCGCTCCATCTGCTCTGCAAGCTCGTTGGCATTGACCACAATATAATCCCGCAGCACAGCAAGCTCTGCCTTGGAATAGTTCTCACTGCGCACCTGCTCCATATACCGATCCTCAAACGCCGAAGAATGATACAGCAAAAAACAATTACAGGTCATAACCCAGACGAGTGCCAGAAAAATCCAGGAAAATGTACAGGAAAAGCTGTGAAACAATTTTTTGCTCCACGCTTTTTTTACAGTCAAACGCAAAAATCCTACAGCTGCAAACGCTGTCAGGAACAAAATCCCCAGCACGATCATGCCTTCTCCGACGCTGAATGGAAAGACCGACATCACCCGCGTGGAAATGCTGCTCCATACCGGAAAAACCGATTCCGCATAAAAATCGCAGAAGCTGCTGCTTTTCCACGCCAGCACATTTAACGCCAACGCTGTCAGAAACAAAATGCCCCATACCTTTTTTTTCAACTGATCATCCCCTAATCGTCAACCTGTCCTTGTACCTTCCTACTATCTAGTATATCCGGTTGCCGCCGATAAGAAGCTGAACGATTTGTAAACGATTATGAACATTTTGTAACAAAAAAAGAATCGGTTGTTCACCGATTCTTCTCTCTTTTTCACAGTACTTTTTTATCGTTCCATTTTTTATTTGTGCTATTTGTTGTTTTCTCTCTGCATCATGAAGTTCGGATACAGCAAATGTTCTACTTCCGCAAAAATCTGATACATTCCATCCGCATGGTCTGCCAGCCTGCGAAGTGCCTCCAGCGCCGGATTATTCCGTCCTGCCAGATCATCCAGCGAACATTCCAGTGCATTTGCAATCTTCAGAATACTGATAAAGGATGGCCTGCCGATTTTTCCTGCCATCAGATGCTTTACGGTTTCATAAGGAAGATCCGCTTTATCCGCCAGCGTCTTCATCGACCAGTTCCGGCGGATCATCTGATACCCGATATTTTCGATCAGCTGATCTGTGACCTGTGCATAATACCCATTCTCCTCTAGCGTATGCTTCTGTTCCATAAAAAATCCCCCCGGCTGACAGCCAAAAAACAAAGCCCGAAACGAGCTGCTACAATAGAATGCACGCTCTGCGAGCATTTTATTGTCATGAATACTAGAATGCACGCTCTGTGAGCATTTTATTGTCATGAATAAAACAAGAAAAAGCCAGAAAAGATATAGTCTTCTCTGACTTCCTCACAACAACAGGGGCAGTAGGAATCGAACCCACATCGACGGTTTTGGAGACCGCTGTTCTACCTTTGAACTATGCCCCTATCGAACTGACAAGTGATATTATAGCACGATACTTTCTAATTTTGCAAGCCCTTTTTTTACTTTTTTATACAAATCTGAATCGTGATGTTCGTGTCGTATTGTGAGAGATTGACGCAAATATTCGTGTTGATTAGTGTAAAAAATCATGGAGATTTCATTGATTCTTGCACGAATATCTGCTATACTATAGTCAGTACCTTTGAGGAGGACTGTTTATGTATAGAAAAATTATGGGCTTCCTGGAAGCGTGGAAAGAAAGTAAACACCGCAAACCCCTTATTTTACAGGGCGCACGACAGGTCGGAAAGACTTATTCCATTCTGGAGTTTGGGCGCACCCATTACGAAAATGTGGCATACTTTAACTTTGAAACCAATCCGAAGCTGAACGAAACCTTTGAGGAAAACATCAGCCCCGATTATCTGATACCGATTTTATCCCATATTGCAGGTCAGACCATCGTAAAAGAAAAGACGCTGATGGTATTCGATGAGGTACAGCTCTGCGAAAGGGCTTTGACTTCGCTCAAATACTTTTGCGAGAACGCTCCGGATTATCACATCATCGTGGCAGGCAGTTTGCTCGGCGTTGCAGTCAACAGAACAAAATTTTCTTTTCCCGTAGGAAAGGTCGATATGAAAACGCTTTATCCTATGGATATGGAAGAATTTATGATGGCGCTCGGTGAGGACGATTTGGTAAATCAGATTAAAAAGTGCTTCCAAACCGATACGCCGCTGCCGTCTGCCTTGCACGATGCCGCAATGCAGCTCTACCGTCAGTATCTTGTGGTCGGCGGAATGCCAGAGTGCGTGATGCAGTTTGCCGGAACGAAGGATTATATCCTTGTTCGCCATACGCAGGACACGATACTTGCAAGCTATCTCAACGATATGAGCAAGTATAACAACTTGAATGAAATCAAGAAAACCAGACTTGCCTACGATAACATTACCGTTCAGCTCTCAAAGAAGAATACCCGTTTCCAATATAAGCTGATTAAGAAAGGCGGACGGGCTTCCGAATTTGAAAATGCGATCGAATGGCTTTGCCTGTCCGGTATCGTGTCACAGGTCTACAAAGTCGAGCAAATCAAAAAGCCTCTTGAAAACTACCGTGATATTGATGCGTTCAAGATTTATGTATCCGACTTAGGATTGCTTTGCGCCAAGAAAGACCTGGCCGCCAATGACATTCTCTATATGGTCGAGGAAATCAACGATTTCAAGGGCGGTATGACGGAGAACTATGTCAATGTGCAGCTCTCCATTAACGGCTACCACACCTACTATTGGGAGTCCGAGCGTGGGGCCGAAATTGATTTTATCATTCAGCGTGACGGTCAGCTCATTCCCATTGAGGTCAAGTCCGCCGACAACACCAGAGCCAAGAGCTTAAAGGTCTATATGGACACCTACAAGCCTGCTTATGCAATCAAGCTCTCCGCCAAAAACTTCGGCTTTGAGGACAATAAAAAAATCATTCCTCTCTATGCCGCTTTTTGTATCTGAAATCAATTTTGCAGCTGTAACGCTCACAGAAAATGTGGGCGTTATTTTTTGCTCCCAAAACAGAATAAGAAGGATAACCTTTCCTACAGGCAAAACATCGCATCCCTACGCCCCTGCGCGCCGTTTTCTCCGTTCTCTGCGCTTTTCCATCGAAAGGGGTGCAAATATCGTTTTTCTCCCAATAAATCCGATGATCCTTGTCATATAAATTCCGGTGATGCTTCCCGCCGTATCGATCGCCACGTCCCGAAGCGCCGGCGAGCGTCCTGCCACAAACATCTGATGGTACTCATCTAAGCCCGCAAACCCGGCACAGAACAGTCCGGCAGCGAGCACGAGCCAAAAGCCCCGCAGCCGATAAACATACAAGGGCAGGGAAAGTGTCAGTCCCAGCAAAAGATATTCGCTAAAATGTGCCATCTTCCTTACGAGGAAATGGATCTCATCTGCATACACTCCCACCTGCGCAGTATCCAGATTGCCGGAGGTCAGCTTTCCCAGCAGGAGCACCACCTTTTCACTGACCAGCATACTCAGCTGTCCGGATTCGTCCGCCGTCTGGGCGGAAAAGGAAAAGATCATATACATCACGCACAGCGCCGGTACAAAGGATAAGGGCTTTAATAAAAAACGAAACATCTTCTTTATGGTCAACCAGAAATATTTCATGTTCACTCCATTCTGCAGATCACAGACAGCTTATCGTATCCTTTAGGGAGCCTTTGCTCCGAGCTTACCGCCTGTCCTTTTTGTGCCTGCCTTTTGTCCGTTTAATATAGTCTATATTTCCATTTCTTGCAAGAAAGAAACCCTTAATTTTTTATGAACAGATCAAACGGTACGAGTGAACTGTAACAGAAAAACCTAATTTGTGAAGTTTTTTTAAATTAAGTGTTGACTTCTGTCCGATTATGCTGTATCATATCATTTGTCCGGTTGAGAAATACGGCACATCGGGGTGTGGCTCAGGTGGTAGAGCGCTTCGTTAGGGACGAAGAGGCCGCAAGTTCAAGTCTTGTCACTCCGATTAAAAGAACCTTGAGAGATCAAGGTTCTTTTTTTCATGCCAATAGAATGCTCACATGGTGTGCATTCTATTGTATTTCCCTGAAATCCTCAAAACATTCTGATTCAAAAAGCATCCGCAGAGATCAGCGACCCTGACAGCCTGTCGCCGCTGATTTCTGCGGATGCTTCTTTTTTCCATCTCTCTGTCTGTTCATCCAACCAGGCTGCACCGGACCGTCACACGCTTTCTGCCTCCATAGGTACAGGTAAACAGCGTCAGATCCCAGTCACCGGACAGCATCTCGTCTACTGCATAGGGATTTAAGGTTTCTACCTTTTCTACCTCATATTCGTATACGTCCCCCGAAACCGCTGTAAACTTCACCGTTGCACCCTCCGGCAAAAGTCCGATATTGCCAAAATGCCGTTTATAATTATGGGCGGCAATAATCAGGGAATTTTCCTCTGCACTTCCGGTGTAGCGGCAGGGTGCTTTTTTCAAGGACGGATAGCTCCAGGGATCCGCCACCGGCAGCGTAAGCTGCAGGGACGGAATTTCCAGCTCGCCGATCCAGCAAAGCCCGTCTGCCTCCACAAAGGCCATCCCGCTGTTCTCATCCACAGGAATCGACTCCTGCTCCACAGCAGTCAGCTCTTCTTCATAGGCCTCCAGAGACGCCTCCACCGCAGTTTCCGCACGGCTGCTGTCCCAGATATTATAGGCGGAGATCCCCACTGCTCCTGCTGCCAGAAGGATCCCAAGCCCCATCAGAGCCCTGGAACAGTCTTTTTTTTTTCGACCGACCCACCATCCGAGAAACAGCAATACTGCTCCTACTGTGGAAAGTGCCAGGATCGGCCAGCGCAGCTGTCCTGTCTGGGGCAGCTTCTCCGGTGTTTTCTGCTCCGGAGTGATTTGGGGTGTCACAATGGTCTCTGTCTTTTTCGGCGGCTTTTTTACCTCCGGCGTAGGGGGCTCCTCGGATTCTTCCGGCGGATACACCGGATCCGGGATCCTTTCGGCCTTCGGATTCACCGACATGTCATATAACAACTGATCATTCACATTCGTCGGGATTGAAATCAGAGACGGATCGGTTCTGTATTTCTGCATCTGACCCGGAACCAGCAGATACAGACCGGTCTGTAGCCCTGTCCAGCTGAGCTTTCCGTTTGCATCTGTTCTTTTCGTATCCCCGGAAATGTGATTTGCTCTCTGATACTCCAAAAGCGCTGCCGAAGCATCCTTGGACTGCTGTGCCGTCAGGTTTTTCAGCTGCACGTTACTGCCCTCAAAGCCGCCTGTCAGCTCCAGCACCGTATATCCACCCCGATCCACCATTGCTGCAACCTGATACAGGGTAAACTCTGCATTTGCAACGGGTTCGTCCTGCATGGTGTCAAAGAGAATTTCGATGGAGCCCTTTTTGTCCGTATCCACGTCCTGCATAAAATTGGACGAGCTGCTCTGACTCTGCTGTGCACAGACGTCCTGCTTCCAGCCGCTGCAAAGGGACAATACCATGGCCAGTGCAAGCAGCCAGCCCTTTACCCCTTGTCTGATCCGGATTTTTCTTCCTTTCATTTTCTTCCTCACTTTCTGCTGCAGCTGCAGCATCTCCAATCTATTGCACCCGCTCCCCATGGATCAAAAGACGATGGGAATTGACTCCATAAGGCGTACAGGTAACCAGTGTGACCTGATCCTTTCCGGACTCTACTGTCAAATCGTTTAACTCCTCCGGAAGCACCACCTCTGTCTGAGTCACCTCATAAACCAGCACACGATCCAGCACCGTGATCTGAAAGGTATCTCCTGCCTCCAGCTGATCCAGATCGGTAAAAAGCTTTGCCGAGGGAAGCCCCCGATGACCAAACAGAATCGCATGAGTTGTTTCGCCTCCAACCGGCAGGGAGGTTCCCTCCAGATGACCGACTCCAGATTCCAACGCTTCCTCCGATACTCCGTGATAAATGGGAAGCTTCAGCTTTATTTTTTCGATTTCCAGATATCCCATCACACCGCTGTCCTCTGCCAAAAGCAGCTCATCATAGGATTTTCCGTCGATCAAAAGTGCCTCCTTTTCCGCCTCTCCCAGCATATCGAAGCTGATGCCAAGCTCTGCCAGCTTTTGATTATACCGGTCGGCTTCTGCCAGCAGGGCAGCCCGCCTTTCCTGCTCCATCTGCGCCTGTGCTTCCTGATAGGCTGCGATCTGCCTGCGCTGTTTTGCCTGTTCCATCCAGTTGCTGACGGAGGGATATAACAGGACACCCAGCCCTGCCAGACCAAGAAGGATGGCAAGGACTGTCAAAATTTTTCGTTTCATGCACTTCTCCCTTCCGCTTTACCAAAAACAAAAGATCAGGCTTCCCACCAGACGCTTTGTCGGCGACAGCTCCTTTGATACAGCTTCTGCAAGCTTTTCATAGCAATCCAGCACAAACTGACACTCTTTTTTTGTCAGCCCCTGATCACTATAGCATGCCTTCAGCACGATATTTGCCAGCTTCTGCGCTGTCTTCTCCGAAAATACCGGATATTTCTTTCCAAGCTGTTTTGCAAAGCGCTCCTCCTGACAGCTGCATACACTTTTTTTGTTGAATTTCTGCAGAGCGGCAAAGCTTCGATAAATCCTTTGGATCTGCTCTCCCAGCGCTTCTCCCTTTCTGCCTCTTCTCCGTCGTTTACAGAGGATATGCCGCCGGATGACTGCTGCGATCCCACAGACAGTGATCAGAAGAGCCACCGTCGCCAGTGCTTTTTTCACCACCCGGAATATTCTGTTGCCGATCCCGGGCGTCTCCGCCTCCGGAGTGTCTTCCTGATCAAAGACTTCCCCCGGGGTGTCCGGGCTGTCTGCTTCCTTCTCCTTCTGGCCCGAGGCTCCATCGCTTTCTGTTACCAGGGCGGCAAAGCCCGGCGTCGCCTCCACTACGGTCCATCCGATTCCTTCCCGGTAGACCTCTGCCCAGGCATGGGCGTTATCATCCTCCAAAACAGCCTGATAGCTGCCGTCCGCCTGTCCCTTAAAGAGACTTGCCGGCGCTGCATAGCCCACCACATATCGTGCCGGCATCCCGCAGGCACGCAGCAGCATGGTGGCCGCCGCTGCAAAATGAACGGAATTTCCTTCTTTGGATTCCTTTAAAAACCATTCTACAAAGTCCTTCCCCTCGGGCACAGCCTCCGGTTCCCGGACAAATTCATAATTTCCTGCCAGCTCAGAAACCACTGCGGTTTTGATCTTTTCCCAGTTTTTTTCTGCTTCCTTTGGATCTGCACTTTCCTTTGTTTCCAGCTCCAGGTTAAATTTCTCCTGCAAATAACTGAGATTTTCCGGCAGGCTGCTGCAATGTGCCTGCACATAGGCGGCATAGGCGCTTTCCGCCTGATCCAGAGTACTTTCCTGCTGCTTTGTTTCGTTCCAGTCCTCTAAGGTTTCCTCCAGCTGCTTTCTGGGATAGCAGGAAAAAATATCCTGCTGGACGCTCTGACCTGCCAGTGCGCCGTCGCCTCCCAGCACCTGATAATAATCGTTTAAAAATGCTCCATAGGGAACATAGGTATAATTCGGATTTGCCGCCAGATTTTCCACCTGCAGGGTCATAGCAGAGGAGGCTGCATTTGCCGAAAGCTCCGGCTTTGCATCGTCTCCCTCTCCGGTAAACACCACGTTTTCCGCATAATAGGTTCGCAGAAAGGGCAGATTTTCCACCCCAAGGGATACATTTCCATCCAGCTTCCACAAGGATGCCGCCTGCACAAAGCTCTCCCCGTCTGCCTCCTCAAAGGCTGTCCCGGTGTAATCCGTGCCGATAAAGCCCTTTAAATACACTGTCTCTGAGGGTTTTTCCGAAACCGTGACCTTCAGGGCCTGTACCTTTCCAAAATAAAAACCATCCTGATCTGTCAGTGTGCCATCCGATACCCCTCCGCCGACTCCCTCAACGGAAAGCTTCAGCCTCCCTCCGGAAACCGCCGGAAGCAGCTGCCAGACTGCCTGCAGCACACCGTTTTGTGTCTTCATCCCTGCCTCCTGTGCCTGGAGCAGGGTATTGGTCAGGGGCCGCACCAGCACAAACGCCAACAGCGACAGCACTACAGCCTGCAAAAGCAGCCAGACATTGACACTGCTTTTCATCTGCTCTGTCATCTGCCTTGCTTGACGGGCACTGTCCTGATCCCTTTGATCCGCCCGGCTGACGGCGGCGGCACTGAGCATTCCAAGAGTTCCCAACAGGATCAGAAAAAAACTGAAAAAGGAGGGTGTCCCTCCGGCAATTCCGATTCCTGCCAGCACCGGAAATTCTCCTGCCAGAACCACTGCCGGATTGGTCCGATAACAGATCCCGGCAGATAACAGCCCCGCCAGCAAAAACAGGATAAACCCGAAAAATACCGTCATCTGCATCGCAGATGCTGACACCTGATACAGGGCAAGGGTACCGTCATAGGCCTCATTTAACCGGCTGCGTACTCCGTTTACAGCAGACATATACCCGGCGATCACATCCTTTTGCAGCAGCAGCAGGAAAAGGCTTACGCCGATCAGGGTTCCCAAAATTGCAAGGAGCCGATACACCCCTTCCAGTGGCAGTCTGGAAAAGCCGATCCAGAACAGCACCGAGACAACCAGAAGCATCCAAAAAACAGGGGCAGCATATGGGATTCCAAAGCCACTGAGAAATGCGCTGCAAAGACCGCCGGTGATGCAGAGCAGACAAATCAGCATACCAGCCAGCCGCCACAGCTTTTGGAGCGGCATATCACTATGTCCTTCTTCCTGCAGCATCCGACAGGTGATCCTGCCTACCGCTTCCTTATCCAGCTGTTCCGGCTCCTGCCCTTTCTTCATTGCCTCTCACCTGCCTGACTGTTCCTTCTGCATCTATTTTCCAAAGCTGCCCGCCGGCTCCCGGCTCTGTTACACCGCTGCCTCTGCCCTTTTCCAAGCTTCCCTCTGCCGGATACTTATTTTTCCCGGCAGCTTGCTTTTGACTCTGCTTTCCCTTCTGCTCCAGCTCCTCTTTTGTGGCTGTGAGACAAAGCCGTTTGAGAAAGGCCCACAGCTCCGGGGCTTTGGAAATCTGCATCCTGCACAGCTGCTCCTGCTCCTGCCAGAATACTTCATATTCCTGTTCTGCCGCCAAAAGCCTCCAGCAAAAATCCGCTGTCTGCTCCAGCAGCCGTTCCAATTTACAATGATCCCACTTTTCCTGAGGCGGATGATACAGATCCACCTGCAGCAAAAGCACCTCCCGCTTTGGCAGGCTGAATTCCCGCACCAGCATTTCTCCGGTCTTTGCAGTCAGCTTCCAATGCACTCTCTGCAGCGGATCTCCATCCCGATAGGCACGGACCTCGAATACCTCCGAGCCATCGTCCCCGCCTTTTTTTTGGGAATGCTGATCCGAATCCCCGCCGGAGGCAAGCTGTTCCGGCGGGATCCATTCCTCCGCCTGATGTACCAGGGGCACGGACAACACCTGCACTTTTTTATCTGTGGTCAAAAGCTTCTTTGACCATAACCGAAACCAGTCCCGCACGGATGCCGACTGGATCCAGAACTCATAAACACCGGAATACCTCACCGGAATGCAAAATTCCAGCACACCGGTCCGTTTTCCACCTGCCATTCCCATGCTTTCCACAGTGCCCGTGCTGTTATCCAGAAGATCCCGCCAGCCGACGGTAACCGCCACACAGGACGCCGGAAGCAGGGAAGCATTTTTCAGCTTTACCCGAAGGACGATGGGCTCTTGCTTCCCCACCGTCTCCTCCCCGGGCTCCGGCACAATCTCTACCCTTCCAGCCAGGATCTGAACCAGAATCCACATGGAAAACGCCAACAGCAGCTCAAAGCCCAGCAAAAACGGGGCAAAGCCCTCGGGAGCAGCTACTCCCCAGACGGCAGTCAGAACCACCGCCCCTATATAAATTGCTTTTTCCTTCAAGGCTTCACCCTTTCTCCGGAGCAGGGGCCGGGGTCTCCTTTAAGATCCGCTCCAGCACAGCTACTGCACGGAATCTATCCATTCCGGAGCTTGATACAGGCTGTACCCTGTGTGCCGCAACATCCTGAAATTCTGCCGCAACATCCGCCGGAATCACAAAGCTGCGGCCCTTCCGATAGGCTCTCGCCTGAGCCATTTTCAAAAGCGCCAAAGAGCCTCTGGGACTCAGCCCAAGCTCCAGTGCGTCATTGTTTCTGGTGGCCTGAGCCAGACGCACGATATAGTCATATACCTGATCGTGTACAAACACTGCTTCGACTTCTTTTTTCATTTCCATCAGCTCCTGACTGCTGATGACAGGACGTACATCTTCCAGCCCGTTTCCGCTCCGGCGGCTTTTTAAAATATCCATTTCCTCTGCGGCATCGGGATATCCGATCCCAAAGCAGATCAGGAACCGGTCCAGCTGGGATTGGGGCAGCAGCTGGGTTCCGGCAGAGCCGACAGGGTTCTGAGTGGCAATGACCAAAAATGGCGACGGTACCGGTCTTGTCACACCGTCTACGGTTACACTGCCCTCCTCCATTACCTCCAGAAGCGCCGCCTGGGTCTTGGGAGAGGTACGGTTGATCTCATCCGCCAGAAGAATATTGCACATGACTGCACCGGGACGGTAAAAGAAGCCATCCTTTTCCCTGTTATATACGGTAAAGCCTGTAATATCAGCCGGTAAAACATCCGGTGTAAACTGCACTCTGTTCTGCGCCACATTCATTGCCTTGGCAAAGGCCAGCGCCAGGGTTGTTTTTCCCACTCCCGGGACATCCTCCACCAGCACATGTCCGCCGGCAAGAATGGCTGTCATGAGCTTTTCCACGCACTCTGTTTTTCCGATAAATGCTTTTTTTACTTCTTCAATTACTTTTTGCGCCTTGTTTTGTTGCATGACCGACTGCTCCTTTTGCCTTTCTTTCGTTTTTCCCGGACATCTCCGTAGCTTCTTTGCCGTTTCACGATCAACAGGAAGATGGAGCCCTCCACTCCTGCCACGATCAGCAGGGATACAACCAGCCACGGCCATACATCCACGATCCGCTTCGTGATGGTCTGGGACTGTACTTCATGCACTGCATTCTGTTCTGCCAGCTCCTCCGGCGGGATGTACTCGGTCCGCTCACCACGAACCAGCAGCCGGTGGGTGTTGATGGCATAGGGTGTGCAGGTAACAAGGGTACAGTAATCCTTTCCTTCCACGATCCCGATGTCCTGAGTTTCCTCCGGAAGCACAACCTTGATCTGGTCTACCTTGTAAGCAAGCACCTCATCCAATACATGGAGATAGAACACATCGCCCTCCTCCAGCTTGTCCAGATCCGTGAACAAAACCGCACTGGGCAGTCCACGATGACCGGTCAGCACGGAATGGGTGCTTGTACCGCCGATCGGATAGGAGGACTCCGCCAGATGACCGACACCCTTCTGCAGCACATCTTCGCCGGTTCCGCTGTATATGGGAAGATATACGTCAATTTTCGGAATTTCGATAAAGCCAATGCTCTCGCCCACATCCACCAGATCGAGGTAGCTGATTCCATCCTCTCCCTGCATGGCACTGGCTTCCACTGCTGCATTGAGCTGTTCATTATATTTACGGACCGCTTCCTTGGCAGCGTCAATCTGTTCCTGATCCATCTCTGCAACCTGCTCATCATAGGCGGCGATCGCCTGACTTGCATGGGACTGGGCAATCAGGTTGCTGACGAAGGGATACAGAGTCAGACACAGGCCCGAAAAAAACAATATCGCGATAAACCATGCTCTTTTTTTATCCATGACAGTAACCTCCGGACATTTTATAAGGAAAGGCACAGATCAAAGGCCTGCGGCAGCCGCCGCTTCTGCATTTTCTCTGCGCCGTTTTTTCGTGGACATCCAAGGGCACGGGAGAGCGCCCGGATGTCCTTTTCAGGAAGGGAATGGGAAAACACAACACGGAAAAGAAAATCCCAAATTTTTCTTTCCCGATTACCGCAGCCGCAGCCGGTTTCTAAGATCGACGGCGATCACCGCAGTATCGCTCCTTTCAGGGGGAAAGGGGGTTCTGAAGGAGCGATGCACAGGGCGGGACGTGACCCCCGTCCTGTGCCGGTATCTGTTCTCGCGCACACGAAACGCGATACAGACCCGTTGCTGATAAAATTGCAGCTGTACTTCACAACAGCTTCGCAGCATCCATAAAGGAGATAACAAAAGAGTTATCTGTCTGAATTACTCTGCTTTTTTCTTCTTGCCGGTGATCAGCAGGATCACTGCTGCTGCCATCATGGCAATACCAGCGAAGGTGAATACGAAGGTACCGATACCACCGGTGGTGGGAAGGGTGAAGCCTTTGCTGTTCTTGACAGTGGTTGTAAATACACCATTGTTTCCTGCATTGGTAAGATTTTTTACTTTAGTTGTTGTGGTGGTCGTCTTTCCGGTGGCAGAATTTGTATCTATTTTAATAGTCTCTGTTTCTGAGTATGTCGCTGCAATCTGAACCTTAATCGGTTTTTTTAACAGGTTGTAGGTATCGATTGTCTTTGTCTCAACAAGCCAGTAGGTGCCGTTAGCAAGACCGGATACGGAGACTGTGCCATCCGCTTTTGTTGTTAAATTTTCTTTTACCTTTTTAAACCTTCCAGTTAATCCTTTTACAGGATTAGTTAATACACCCTCTCCGGTGGCAGCAGAATCCAATTCTCTGTAGAGATCAAAGGTTACTCCCTCCAACTTCGTTGCTTCATTACTTGCATCTACTTTTTCTACAGCGATTTCAAACGTGTAAACAGTGGTTTCTTTTATGATTTCATCTGTTCCAGGATTGCTATGATTGGGATCCGTTGCCGGCAAAATTTTGTTGGAGTAATCCAGGTTGATTTTGTTCGTATTACCGTTGGGTCCTACAGTTACTGCATTTTCTTTTAATTTCATATCAAAGGTAATGTAGATTTTCTTTCCTGCATAGGTTGACAGCTCAGTATCATTGGGGGTAAATGCGATTTTCCATCCATCACCATCCTTCACAGTTCCTGTAGTATATGAAGTCAAAATCTGAGCGGTAGCATCTGCATCCGAGTAAATTTTTAATGAATCATCGACATATGTCTGATGTTCAGGTGTATCCGTTAATGTAAAGGTTTTCAGTTTTGCAATATTCGCAGGAACGTCTACCGTAACTCTGTAAGGAATTGTGTCTCCAACACTGTAATCGGAATCTTTTCTCCAAGCGCCATCAGTTCTGTCTTTTACATCCTTTTCTACATTAGGCTTGTGGTTCACAATTGTAATTGTTGCCGCAGTACCCGTAGTGCCATTCACCTTTGTACCTTCTGCAGCTGCAGCCCATACAATTGTTCCATCAGTATTTACTGTAAACTCATATTCTTTAGTTTCATCAATTATATATCCACTATTTCCCGGATCATCTGTTGAATCAACCTCTAAAAAGCGATATGTTCCATGTGCAAGATCTGTAACCTGAATTGTTCCGTCATCTTTTGTTTTCAAAATTCCTTCCGCGCTGGTTGTGGGTTTCGTTGTAACATCATATTTCCAACTGCCCTCTGCATTTTTCGTCACATACTTCCAGACACCTTCAATCTTTTTCTGCAAAACAAATTCTGCACCTTTTAAGCGGGACTCATTCTCCCCACACTTTCCCATTTTAGTCAAAACCACTCCACCGGAAGCTGTTTTATTCTTGGGGAACACATTTACATCATAAATCCATTCCTCATTATTTTCAGGATTCGTCATAGGAATTGATACCAGAAAACCTGCACCCTGAGAAGCAGCGACAGGACTATACACCTTATCTGGTGCCTTGGTTTCATTTACATAATAAATTCCTACATCCAAGTTATTAAACGCAACAACTCCTGAATCAGTAGTTGTTTTAGAGTCAATCAAATCACCAGTAACAACACCATTTTTTTTCAGCTTCCAAGATGAACCATCCTTCTCAACTGTAAAATCAGTTGGTTTTGGCAAATTTCCAGTTGAATTATATTCATAGTAATTAGTTAAATCCGAGAGTTTCCATACGGTATACTCTACACCAGCCAATGGCTTCGCGTCGCCCGGCACTTTATGTAAATCACTTGCATTACCAGTTCCTGCTAACTTTTCTTCTCCATTATATTCATATTTATGAATCGTAATCGAACCTATTCTTTCCGTATCAATCGTCGGCGTTTTGGTCGTTGTGCCAGTCGCGGCACCTTCAGCCGCAAATGCCGTCATTGTCATCATCGACAATGTCATTCCCAGGGTCAGGAGCCCTGTCAGAAGCTTTTTCATTCTCTTCATTGTTTCCATTCTCCTTTTTTTGTCCGGCTGTCCTTTTGTGTTTAGGACAGCCGAATTATTTTTACTTCTTCTGCTTTGTACGTTTCGCTCCGTACTTTGTTTCTAAGGTTTTCGCCTTATGCAACTGCCGGACATAAGCCCCTGCTCCAACAGCCTGTGTTTCATACCTCCGGGGGTATTATCTCTTCTTCCGAAGCTTATCGTCCCCCTTTCTGCATTGCAGCGTGAAGTATGTACCCATAAGGATTGCCTGCGCCATCAGCGCAATGCCTCCCATAGTAACCAATCCAAACCCTGATCCTCCTGTTGCAGGAAGGATCAGCTGCTTTGTGTTGTAGATGGTGAGCGGGATTACATTGTCTCTCTCTACAGTTATTGACTCCCAGTGGTCATTTGTTTCCTTCTCCATCTTCCATTTCACCTGATTCGATGCATCAATCTCAATTAAGATCGAATCACTCAGCAGATTGTAGCCCTCTGCAGCCTTTGTTTCTATCAGTCTGTAGGTTCCCTGACCAAGCTTTTCGAAGGTGGCAATGCCGTCAACAGTTGTTTTCGGATCACCGACTAGTTCAAACCCCGTTCCATCCGGATTCTTCTTCTCCAGCTTAAACTGTACACCGGAAAGCAAATCTTTCGTTGTGTTTTTACCCCTTTTCGTAATTTTCAGGTTCAGCTCTTCCAAATAGGTATTGGTCACTGTCATATTCACCGTCGGTTGCTTGCCATCGGCTGTTGCAAAAGCTGCAAGTTCAATGCCTGTTTTTGTCGGATCTGTTGCTGTTGTTGTGCCTGCCGGAGCATCCATGGAATAGGCTACTCGATAGGTTTTTCCATCCACAGTGTATGTTCCGCCGGAAGCAATCACCTCTCCTTTGTCATTCACTTCCATAACCCGATAGATCCACGGGACTTTAGCTTCTGCTTCTGCTGCACTGTTCACATATTGCTCCAGATCCATAAAGGAATAAGACCAAACGTAGGATGAACCACTATACTTGGGAGTAACTTCAACCCATTTTTTCCCTGAGATATTGCCGGAATAGTCAACTGCTTCCCAATTCGCATCTTTATTTGCTTTTCTCTGCAGCTGCAAATAAATACTCTTCGGAAGCTGTTTCAGATCCGTAATCACAGTGCCATCTGTCTTTACCCATTGTTTAGTCACAACAATGTTGCCGGTCGGTTTATTACTATTTTGAAATACCACGACAGGATCCGCTGTTTCTGTTGTAATGGTACCGTTTACGGAGCCCTTCTTTGCATTAAAGGATGATGCTTTCTCGTTATTGATCAGAACCTCCTTCAGGGAAGTGCCATCTGTCGGTTTTTCTTCTATAATCTCATAATCTGTTCCGATGGGAATTCCTGAAATCGTATGGAATTTTCCCTCCTTTAAGGTAAAGGTTGTCGTAATGGACTCTCCTTTTTCCAGGGACATTCCTGCGACATTTGTAAATTTGATCTGAAAACGATAGGTTCCTTCCAGCTTATCTGAATCCTCCGTCTTCTCCTTTCGGATCGTAAGGGAACCAACCTTGACTTTATTTACAAATACCGCTCTTAATTTTGTAACACCGGTTTCATTATCCGGATTATCGTAGGAACGGAACACGATGGTATCCTGGTTTTGATCTTGATCTGCCCATTGCGTCGAAGTATATCCAGTATTGCCATTCTCCCCCGTATATTCCTCTTTTCTGCCATCCTTGATCTGCGTTCCGCGTACGTTGGAAACCTTTTGCTCTGGCGTAATCGTTACCTTGTTTCCTGTTCCGGTTACCTTGTCTACTATATGTCCGTTTTCATACAGGCTCCAGCTTGTATCAAATGCAGGTGAATCTATTTCCTCCTTCACGGAAATGTAGCTGCCGCGGCGGAACTGATTTCGGAAGGTTGCGGTTTGACCATCCGCCAGTACAAAGGTTCCATCTTCTTCAATCATGCCGGTATCCGTACTGGAGGAATCGCTCAGAGAATAGACTGCACCCTTTGGCTTCACCAGGTTTCCGGATGTAGCAGAACCATAATCCGGAATCTGACTCTGATCCACCTCAAATCCGATATGCTGCGTTACCTGCACGCCGGATCGGAATACAAAGTCATCCAGATATATGTGTCTGGGATAGCTGTAATTAAATTTGATGGATTTTATCTGGTTATAATCAAAACCAGCCTCAGCGGTTAATTTGCTTAAGTCAACCGTCAGAGTATTCCATTCGTTTCCCTTAAGAGTTGTGTTTCCGTATAGCTTTCCGGATAACCAGTCTCCTGTCTTATTCCCGTTTGCATCCACCAGCTCCAGATAAATACATTTCGCTGTTGGATTGTCGTTATAATCATAATACAGCTTGAAATCCAGATACTTTTTCGTCGTTGACGCATCTAGAGATCCGATTGATTGATATGGGATAGTACCAAATCTCGAGTCTTTGTGCTCTCCGGTCGTATCCTCTAACGGTGCATACCAGTGGGCAACACCGCTTCGATCTTGATAGGTTTGTACCCATTCAAATGTATTATCCAGGCTGCCTTTCGTCAATTCTGGTGAATTGCTTTCAAAGCTGTTAAATGTCTGATTTTTTGCCGTTGCTCCGCTTTCTACGTCCTTCGCTCCATAGTGTGTCGCCTGATTTTGGATCGTAAAGGGGAATACAGAGGCATCCTCAAAGGAATCGACAAACAGGGGATTTACCTCCCTTTTATCTACCTGTTTTTCTACTGCAAACTCGTTATCATCCGGGAAGTTGAAGGCAATCATCATATTAGATTCCCACATACCGCGTTCCATATAGAACATGGTAAGGGTATGCTCGTCTTGTTTATCCCCCTTCAATGTGAAGCCTGTTGTTTTATCGGTGCCTTCTTCTCCTGCATCTCCGCTCGCCGCACTTTTCTTTACCTTACTTACTTTTGCCTCCAGATTTTTAAAGTCCAGCGTTCCTGTTACCTCTCCATGGGCTCCGCCAACATCCAGTGCCAGTTTTCCATCAATAAATACCCATACATCATCATCTCCGGAAAACGCAAATGTAATCGGCACTTTTTTCTCGTTATCTCCCAGAACCGTTCCATCCGCTGTCAGGCGGAATTTAATCTCTAATTTTGTACCAAATCCATAGTTATAATTTTTTCCGCTTGCCGCTGTAGTGTTTTCGTTAAACGGGAAAAAACCATATGATACTTTATCTCCTCCAGTCGTTCCGTTACTGTTTACATTTTGGGCCCAGCCCTGGTTCCCTGTATTCTTCAGGTAATATCCCCCGGTGGATGGATCCTTTTGCATCGCAAGTGTCGTTTTGCTACTGTCAAACCACCAATAGTCTACTCCATTGCTGTCCTTTTCCTTTTTAAACGGAAATGATACATTGTGATAGACCTTACCCAAGACCGCATTTTTGCTGTTCTTTCCCAGTAAAAACGCTTCGTCAAAATGGGGCTCTGGACTCTTGTTGTCTGCAGTCATCAGCATTCCATTGGAAAGCGCCGCATTTACAAGACCCTGTGCTGCAAATTCATATTTTCCTTTGTTTCCATCCACATCAATTGAAGAGTTGTTTGTGGAAAAGAATTTATTATGGTCATCACTTCCATATAGATTCAATGTACCACTGATCTCTGCGAACCTGATACCCCAATCATCAATACTCGGCTGAAAATGACCTGTATAGATCGGGATGGAAATATTCTTCTCTCGATAATAATCACTCAACGCCTGATCAAACTGCCGGAATGTGACCCAGTTGCGCTGAGTTGCCTTATTCTCACCCGGATAGGAGTCCCGATTATTACCGTTCAATTCATAATCCGTGTAGTAGTCATAGAAGGTAGAATCTACATACAAGGTCTTCGAATCTGCCGAAAAATCACTATCCTTAATATCAACTACATCAACGTTCTTACCCGCATCGGTTTTCTTATACTTCTCTGCATCCCGAACCGTATATGCTTCAGCCCAGTAACCGCCCCTATATTCATTCTCGTATACAGCAGTATCACCGGCATCTGCATAGAAGCAGGGTTTTCCTCCATACTCATTTGTACCCGGAATCGTCAGAATAGCTGTTCTTCTGCCGAACTTATCTTTCCAGTCATCCTTACCTTGCAATTTCTCAGCAGAGAAAATAATTTTATCAATTCCATCCTCTTCCGGAATCCGCACATACCACACATCGTTCCAGGTCTGTCCATCCTTTTTGTGGGACTTTGCTTTTATCATCTCTCCAGACCGGTACTTTCCATTATTGGTTGTGCTCCATGCGTAAAAATAAACCTTCGCATCGTCACTTGCCGGGATGGAATTTTGTCCACCATTTCCCCCATCCGGCGTATTCAGCTTTGAATAGGTTGCATCAAAATAAATCTTATTTCCGTATCCATAATCGCCTGTGACATTTGCTATATTGTTGTCCGTCACCTGAAGCAGGTTACAGTCCAGATCCGTCCAGAAGAAATGATAGATATTGCCCTTGGAATCCTTTACTGTCAAAACAGTCTGCTGGGTTGTGCCGTCGTCCGTAAACGTATAGCTATACAAACTATCTTTAAACTTTGAATCTGGTTTCAGCTCCTGCACATTCTCTGTTCCAATCTGCAGGGTTACCTTCTGACTTCCCTCTTTTTCATCTACTGGAAAATGCTGATTATCGAAATAAAGGGTTTTGTCTTTCAGACTCTCATTACCCGGTGTTGTGCCCCAACCGCTTATAGTAGTAGTTGTTGTACCGTCACCGCTCTTCAGCTCGGTAACTCCATACAGGAAGGTATCCACAGACCCCGCTTTATAGGTTACGGAAACTACGCCAGTGTCTGCCTTGGTACTGTCTTCCCCGAAATAGTAAATCTCTCCCAGCTGTTTTCCAGATTCGCCGGATCCATCTGTAAACTTCACATAGGGGTTTGTTTCAATTTTCGCCTTTTCCAGTTCTACTGTATAGAGATTCGGAAAATCATCAACGCTATTCATCTTAACTGTTGTGGTTTTTTCCTCTGAGAAGCTGCTGTCTAACGAATAGACTACCTTTACCGGAGCTGTGACATTACCTGTAAAGTCATAGAAATATAAAGGCATCTTGTTCGCGATTTCTGCAGTGATGTCTTTGAGGGCGTAGACTTCTTGAGTATCCATTATTATGGGGTTTCCATTTCCGTCTATTGCTTTACCTCTACTTGCAAACACCTTTCCACCAGCTTGCGAATAACCCACATCTGTTAAAACCGTTCTGTAATAAGGATGTTTTTTAATTTCATTTTCCCAGTCAGCTTTGTAGACAAATGCAAATTGATTACTGTTACCATCAATAATTTTCCATCTCCAATAGTCTTTGCCATAAACGTTGACTTTATCTCCAGGAATAAAATTATTACCATCCGTATTTCTAAAAAGATATATCTGATCAGCTTCACTCCACTTCGCACTGGGATTCAAATCCATCCCTGTCGTATCCAGATATACATAGTTAGAATCCAGTCCTCCTGCTGCCTTTCTGAGTCTAACCTTCGCCACACGGCTGGCTTTTCTCATTTCGCCGCCCATGTCGTACAGGTTTCCGTCCTGCTGGATTTCTTCTGTTGCTTCCTTTTTGACAGCTTCCTTGGAAGGAGCTTGCTCTTTACTGCTCTCCTCTGTGCCGGTTTCTGCTTCGGTCTGTTTGGTCTCTTCCTCTGTCTGTTTGCTTTCCGATGCAGTTTCTCTGTTGTTTTCTTCTGTGTTTTCCTGTTTGGATCCTTCTGTGGCAGGCTCGGTTCCCCGTTCCAGGGTTTCTACGGTTTTCGCCTCAACCGTTTCGCTCAGCACCTCCAGGTGAAAAAAACGGGTCTCGCACCTTGCTTCCTGCTCCCAGGCAGCTTCTGCTGTCGGATCGCTGTCCGGAGTGTTTCCTTCGGAGCCTGTCGCATCCTTTTCTGTTTCCGGTGTAGAGGGCACATTGTTTTCCGTTTCGTAGCTTGTCTCTGTGCCGGTCTCTGTTTCCGGTTTGAAATCTGCTTTGGTCTCGGTTTCTACCGTGGTATGTGTTTCTGCAGCAGTTTCCGTCTGAGGTCTGCTTTCTGTTTCAGACTCGTTTTCTGTCTTCGTCTGTGTTTCGGTTTCCGTCTGTGTTTCGGTTTCCGTTTCCGTCTCGGTCTCTGTTTCCGTCTCGGTCTCTGTTTCCGTCTCGGTTTCCGTTTCCGTCTCGGTTTCTGTTTCGATTCTTTCGATGGTCATCTGATAGCAGGGTGCTGCCAGACTGTTCCAGTCAATTTCGATGACATCTGTTTGGATGGCTGCATCAAAGGAGGTGCCCAGGAAAAACTGCACATGGTCATATGCCTGATCCAGGGTGTACTGATAAATATCCTCACCTTTGGAGGATGCAATCATCCGAACCGGCTCTGCAGAAAGCTCCTGTCTGCCACCCTCCTGCTCTGTCCAGGCGTAAAGGGATACGCCCGACTTTAAGAACTCCGGATCCTCTTTGATCTTCGATGCATCGAAATAAATCATATAATGAAGGTTTACCCAGCTGCCTGTAGATTCTTCTCCATCCACCTTCTCCAGTACAAAGCAGGGATCCCGGAAGTCCCATTCCGTATAAACCGGTGTGGTTGCTTCCGTATAATCCCATCCATCTGTCCCGGCCATAAATGCGATATATTCATAGGGTCTGTCCAGACAGTATTCGTAAATTCCATCGCCCTTATCAGAGGGCTTCATCTCAACAGGCGCATCCGCTGCACTGCTTTCTTCCGAATCATATGCATAGACGCTGACGCCGTTCTTACAGAACGCACTGTACTGGCTTCCATCAAAATATACGGTATACAATCCGTAAAAGCTGCCTGTCCCGGTCAGGTCTTCTCCCTGAAGCCGGTAGCAGGGTGCCTGTAAGGACCAGTCTATCGTAAGCTCCCCTGTGGTGTTTTTGTTTTCTTTTTTCTGTCCCTGGCAAAATACAACATGCTGATATTTCCGGGTCAGACCCAGCTGCCAGATCTCCTGCTGTCCCTCTGCCTTTTCCAGCTTTACCGGTTCTGCTGCTTCTGCCTCTGCTGCATCGTCATAAGCGTATGCATAGATCCCTTTCGATGCCAATGCCTCTGCCGTGCTGCTTCCTGAAAGATCCAGGTATACGGCATATGGAGTTTCTTCCTTCGCTTTCACTCTGTTTCCTTCTGCAAACATGCCAGTTCCCGATACCATTTCCAGTATCAAAAGTAAGCTCAGAAAAAAGCTGACAGATCTTCTTATCTTTTTCCGTTTCTCCGGTGATATTGTCGCTTTCCACATACCGATTTTCCTTTCCCCCTGTTTTGTTCCTTCTGTTTCACAATGGTTTTTATGCCACATTTTCACTTTAGTTAAATTGTAGGATTTTTTTTGTGCAAAAGCAATACCATTGGCATATTGAATATTTCAGATTTATATTAAAAATTTAAGAACTTTTCACAAATGTCATTATTAAATGTATATATATTCGTTTTATCAATTATTTTTTTGTATTTCATATATTTCCTATCATCCTAACATGTTAAAAATAATGTTTCTAGTATTGCATATCACGTTTTTATATTGTTTTCAGGGATTTTGTGAATTTTGCTGTATCTGCATTTCCTGCCGCTGGCAGTCTGCATAACTGTGCTGCGTGGGATAAACTTCATTACAGTTCACTCGTCCCCTTCTGCGTTCAGATTCCATAAAATTTATATGTTGTAAAAACTGCCGTTGAATTTTACAGCAGTTTGGGATATGCTATGAGCGAAAAGAGTTGCGAAGATTGAAAAACAAAATTTTTCAATCGCAAGATTTGTGTCTGCGCGCACTTGACACAAACTCGACATGCGCCAAAAACGTGCGCAGAAACGCGAGGAAAATATGCCAAATATCAAACCCATTTCCGATCTGCGAAATTACAGTGACGTGCTGCATGATGTAGCTGTTGGTGCTCCGGTTTTTCTGACGAAGAACGGACGCGGCAGATATGCAATTCTCGATATACAGGACTTTGAAAAGACACAAGCAACCATCCGGCTGATGAATGAACTTGCAAAAGGCCGCAAATCCGGCGAAGAGAAAGGCTGGCTGACATTAGATGCTGTGGAGAAGAACCTCGGGATTGATCATGAATAAGCTGCATTTATCCGAAGAAGTCCAAAATGATCTCTTAGAAATCAAGACCTATATTGAGGAAGAATTATTAAATCCATCCGCAGCATTGGCAACCGTAAGCAAAATTACAAAAAGTCCCCGTATTTTGCAGAACCACGCTCAGGCCGGAGCTTTGCTATCTTCGATTGCAGATATAGAGAGCAATTATCGATTTATTGTAAGCGGCAACTACATCAGCTTTTACCGTGCTTACGGCAACGAAGTTTACATTGACCGTATTCTCTATGCCCGCCGCGATTATATGCGGATTTTATTTGGAGACAGTACAACAAAGGAATAACTGTGGAACACCTCAAAAGGCCGGTCAGAGAATCTTTCCCTGACCGGCCTTACTCAATCTTATTCTTTGACAAACAACTCGTAATCATTCCACGCCCTTTGGTGCAAAGGGATCCTCATAAATTGCATACACCCCCGGACGGCAGAGCTGTCCGGAGCCGTTGAACGCGGAGCGCACACCGTCGATTGCCGGGTCGGAATAGGTGCAGAACCATTTTCCCATCCTGCCCTTTAAAAGTTCTGTAAAGCTTCTTCCGGGAAATCCTACAGGCTGCTTGTCGGAAAGTCCCGTCAGCTTAAGGATCGTCTGCATATAGTCCAGATTAGATGTGTCTATGTTCATTGATAACCTTCTCCTTTAAGAGACTATTATACTCTACTGAGTGATTTTCCAGTACCCCTTTCGGTCAGATCCTACTCTGATAATTTTTCCATTTTCTTTTAGAGCTTTTATAAGACGGCTTACCTTTCTTGCACTTATATCCATTTGTTCTGACATTTGCTTTGCTGTAATGGAAGCATTTTCCTCCAATAATCCCAGAACTTTCATCATTTCTGAATCATCATCGCCAATTTCATTGCCATTATCATCGCCATTGGCAATGATAGTATTATCTTTTGGCAATGAAAATGGGAACTCAACTTTTATAAAATGTTCTGATATATGAAAAATACTTTTATCATACTCTTTTAAAATTCTACTCATTCCTGATCCTAATTGTTCTACAAGACCCACATCTTTAAATACACGCATCAATTCACGATTTCTCGGCATACTACTACAACTAAAAAAATCTTCCTTGCTTTGCCCCGGAAGCAATCCACCATAAGATGTAAAAATCATTTTGTCATTAAAAATTTCAAAAACAGGTGGTATCTCCCTCGAAAAATCAGAATGTACAATTGCGTTTATCACAGCTTCTCGCATTGGAATAGGTGCAATTAAATTTTTTTCTACTCTCTTGGTATTCGTTACTTTTGCTCTGGTTATATTTTCAATTTTTAACTTTTCCAGCACTTGATGCGTTGCTTTGATTAAAGAGCAATAACCATATTCTTCATTCTCAATCAGATCCACTTTATCGCTTCCAGCATATTTGGCAACCTTAATAGATACTCCATTTTCATCAGCAAGCAAATATGCAACATTGTTTATGCCACCATATTCTATGCAATTCTCGATATGCAGGATTTTGAAAAGACACAGGCAACCATCCGACTGATGAACGAGCTTGCAAAAGGCCGGTCAGAGAATCTTTCCCTGACCGGCCTTGTCTTAACTGTATATCATAGTCTCGTACATTACTTTTTATGCACCTTGTAATCATTCCACGCCCTTTGGTGCAAAGGGATCCTCATAGATTGCATACACACCCGGGCGGCAGAGCTGTCCGGAGCCGTTGACCGCGGAGCGCACGCCGTCGATGGCCGGGTCGGAATAGGTGCAGAACCATTTTTCCATCCTGCCCTTTAATTGGGTTACCAGTTTTTTATATTCCGGTAAACCGTACAGATTCTTCTCTTCTCCCGGATCGTCCACGAGGTGATACAGCTCATGTTTTCCATAGGGATACCGGTGCACATATTTCCATTCTTTCGTCCGGATCATGCGGACAGGCCCGTATTCGTCAAAGATCACGACCTCGTCGCGGTGTTCCAGCTGTCTGCCCTCCAAAAGCTCTGTAAAGCTTCTTCCGGGAAGTCCCGTAGGCTGCTTGTCGGAAAGTCCCGTCAGCTTAAGGATCGTCGGGAGCAGATCGCAGGCGCTTATCATTTCGCTGCAGACGGTATTGGCAGGAATGTGCCCCGGCCAGGAAATCAGAAACGGCACCTTAACTGCGGAATCATACATATTCATCGGGAATGTCCCGTTGCCCTTTCCCCAGACGCCGTGCTGTCCCATGCTCATTCCATTGTCCGCTGTAAAGAGGATCACGGTATTATCTGCCAGCCCCTGTTCTTCTACTGCATCCAGCAGTCTGCCGATCTGTTCATCCATCGCACTGATCGCCGCAAAATAGCCCCGCAGATTTTCTTCCCTCTTACCGGTTCCATATACCGCGCCGGTGCGCAGATCAGGATGATCCGGCACGTTAGGAATGCTGGGAAACGTGCAGCCATCGTAGTAATCGATCCACTTTGCAGGATGGTGCTCCTTTTCCCAGGGTGAATGGGGTGCAGTATAGTGGACAGACAGATAGAACGGGTCGTCCCCTTCGCCCAGCTCTTTTAAATATTCCAGTGCACGATCCGTGATCAGATCTGTCACATATTCCCCATGATGCACGGTGATTTCTCCATGCTCCACCATGTCCGGGTGATAATAGCAGCAGCCGCCCATGCCGATGGTGTACCACTCCTGAAAGCCCTGCTGCGGTTCGATGCTGTTACCCAGGTGCCATTTTCCGGAGAGTGCGCAGTGATAGCCGTTCTGCGCCAGAATGTCCGTGTAGGTGGGCTGTCCTTCCAGATAGGAAATCGGCTTCCGTTCCTGCTTATAGCCCTCGAAATAAGGATTTTCCTTTCCCTGGGCGGCAAATTTCTCGCCGTCTAAGTTTCCGCTTCTGAGCCAATCCTGTACGCCGTGAGCGGAAGGCATTTTCCCGGTCAGAATGGATGCCCTCGCCGGAGAGCACACCGGCGAGGCACAGAAGAAGCTGTCAAACCGCATTCCCTGTTCTGCAATTCTGTCCAGGTTGGGCGTATAAAGCTCCGGTGTCCCGGCGCAGTGCATCGCCCAGGGGCCCTGATCGTCTGCCAGAATCATGATAATATTCGGTTTTTTCTCTGTTTTTTCCATATCATTAGATTTTCCTTTTTACTGCTTTGCTTTTGTTTTCTGATACTCTGCATTGACTGCCTCAAGGATCTCTTCACCGCCCTGACTTCTCCAGGACTTGCTCAGCTGCTCTACACCCTCTTCGATGGAAAGCTTACCCTGCAGCATATCCGAAAAGTACTGGGTGTAAATATCGTCCACTGCGGCGCCGTTTTCGATCTCAACCTGCGTTTTCTGCTTAATCAGGTTCGGAACCTGGCACTGGGTCGCAAGATCAACGGTATGCAGCGCACGTTCCCGGTTCGGATCGGTTACAGGGATGTAGTTGCTCTCCAGAGGCCAGTAGAAGGAGCCCCATGCCAGCGCGTGCGCCCAGCCATTGGGCGAGAAAGCATCCTTTGCACGCTCTTCTTCGTTGAAGACGATTTCGTCGCCATCCTTGGTGTAATGAATACCTTCGATACCAAGACGCAGCAGGTTATTTCCTTCCTCCGAAACCATGAAGTCCACAAATGCTGCCGCTTTGTCAGGGTTCTTGCAGGCTGCGGTGATACAGGTCATCATACCGCTCTTGCCCTGCTTGCTTAAGCCTCTCGCGCCGTCCGGACCTGCGGGGGAAAGATCATAGCAGATCGAAGCGTCCGGGAACAGCTCTCTGACGCTGTTTTCATGACGGGTCACATGACGGAACAGGGGTGCAGGCATCATGCCGGCTTTGCCCTGATAGAACTTTTCTTCTTTTTTAGACATATCATTCAACATCAGCTCCGGATCGATCGTACCTGCATCCCACAGCTCTTTGATGTAGGTCATGCCCTTTACAAACGCAGGATCTTCAAAAACGGGGATTACCTGATCGTTTTCATCCAGCGAATAGTCCGCATAGGGTAGTCCGTATGCGAAAAATACCCAGTCAAACTGTCCCGGCTTTTCTGCCGTGTAGCCGTATGTATTGTTCTGTCCGTCGCCGTCCGGATCGTCGTTTGTGAAAGCGAGCATGACGTCTTTCATTTCATCCAACGTCTGCGGATAGGACAATCCCAAATTATCCAGCCAGTCCTGACGCATCACGATCAGGGTATTGGCCACACTGTACTGTGCAATAAACGGCATGCCGTAATATTTTCCATTTTGTGCCGACCACTCGTAATTTTCCAGCCATGCCTTCATGCTCGGGAAGGAATCCATGTAATCATTCAGCGGAATAACCATTCCATCATCAATCCACTGCTGGGTTGCGCTCGTCCCGTATGCACCAGTTACCACATCCGGGAAATCGCCGGACGCCATCGCAACGTTGACCTTTTCCGTATTGGCTTCCGGAACGATTTCAACCGTCAGGTCTATGCCGAGTTTTTCGTTGATCGCTTCAATAATGCGGTCGTTATCCTGAATTGCTTCTGCCGCAGCGTCGCCGGTCGTCAGCCAACGGATCGGAACCCGCTCTGCAGAATCCGCAGTGTTCTGACCACCCGAAGCGCTGTTGCCGCAGCCTGCTGCCAGAATCGTTGTCGCTGCCATCGCTGTTGCCAGAAATGCACACTTACTTCTTTTTCTCATTTTGTTCCCTCTTTCTTTCCCTTTTATATTTTACCCCTTCACTGCGCCTGCCGTCATCCCTGCTGTGAAATATTTTTGGAAAAACGGATACGCGCACATGATCGGAATAATTGCCAGCATCACAGCCGCCATCTTCATCGGCTGTCCTAATAAAAACAGGCTTTCTCCGCCGCTGGAATATGCTGCGTCATTCTGAAACAGCATCGACCGTAAAAACAGCTGCAGCGGCCATGCTTCTTTCTTATTGATATACATAATCGCCGAGAAAAAGTCGTTCCAGTGATCGACTGCATAAAACAGCGTCACCGTCGTCAGCGCCGGTTTGGAAATCGGAAGCATGATCCTAAACAATACGCCGATCTCCGTACATCCGTCCAAAAGCGCCGCTTCCTCCAGCTCCATCGGAAGCTCCAGGAAGAAGTTTCTTAAAATAATCAGGTTGTAGGTGTTGACCGCCGACGGCAGGATCATCGCCCACAGCGAATTCATCAGATGCAGATCCTTTACAACGATGTAGGTCGGAATAATTCCGCCGGTAAACATCATCGTAAACACTGCCAGAAACATGAAGAACCGCTGTCCCTTTAAATCCTTTTTCGACAGCACATACGCCGCCATCGTCGTAATCAGCATGTTGATCAGTGTGCCGACAACCGTGATAAAAATCGAGTTCGCATACGATCTCCACAGATCGAAGCTTTTTAACATATAGGCATAGCCTTCAAACGACCATTCGTCCGGCCATAAATGGATGTTCGTCGCCAGATAGCTTTTCAGCGAGGAAAACGAAACAACCAGGCAGTCCCAGAACGGGTAAAAGGTTGTCAGCCCCAGCAGAATCAGAAAAATCAGATTTACTGTGTCAAAAATCCTGCTGCCGACAGAAACCTTGATTTTTTTCGGCTTTTCCCTGCTCATCAGTAAATTCCCTCCTCTCCTGCCATGCGTGCTGTCTTGTTTGCAATGACAACCAGTGCAAAGTTGATCACGGATTTAAACAAGCCGACCGCTGTCGCCAGCTCAAATTTGCCTTCCTGCAAGCCCATCCGGTATACATAGGTATCGATGATATCCGCCGTCCCGTATACGCCTGGATGATACAATACGAAAATCTGTTCAAAGCCCGCCTGCATCAGTCCGCCGATTCTCGTAATCAGCACAACGATAATAATAGAACGGATACACGGCAATGTGATATGTAACAGCTTCTGCCACCGGTTCGCCCCGTCCACGGTCGCCGCCTCGTACAGCTGCGGATCGATTCCGGTGATCGCCGCCAGATAGATAATCGTGTTCCAGCCGAACGTTTTCCAGATCATCGAAACGACCATCGTGCCGACGAAATACTTTTCATCTGTCAAAAATCCGATCGGTGCAAAGCCGAGCGCCTTGATGACGCCGTTGACAATACCCGAATCCATCGATAACAGGCTTGTCAGAATACCGCCCAGAACGACCCAGGAAATAAAATTCGGAATGTAAATCGCTGTCTGGATGACCCGTTTTACCTTTCCAAGCCGCAGCTCATTTAAAAGCAGCGCAATGATAATCGGAAACGGAAATCCGAAAATCAGTCGGATCAGGCTGATCCGGATCGTGTTCCAGAAAACGGAATAAAACTTTTCCATTCCAAACAGCTTTTGGAACATTTCCGTCCCCGCCCACGGACTTTTCCAGATTCCAAGCATCGGATTGAAATCCTTGAATGCAATTGTTACGCCGTACATCGGAACGTAACAGAAAATGATGTAATACAGAATCGCCGGAAGCAGCATCAGATACAGATATTTATGCTTCCAGAAATACAGTGCTGCCTTCTGCAGGCCCCCCTGCTGTCGGCCCTTTGAAAGTGCTGCGGTTTTTTCCCTCTTTCCCGTCATGTACCTTCCTCCCTCTCTTTTTTTCTGAAACAGTCCTGTTCCGTAAATGCTGCCCGCCTGGTGGCTGCAGCCCCTTTGCGTTTTTATGTTTCCGTTTCTGAGGTCATTATATAAAAACACAGCTCTGTTAAAAATTAAAAAATCCGACCTATTTTGTTACATTTATAACGATTTCAAAAAAGCCTTGATCTATCACCCCTTTATTGACTTTTTGCAACTTTTTGACTTTATTTTTTGCAGATTCATCGGATTTTTGCTATCCATTTTTGCACTCCCTTTCTTTTGCTTTGTGCATTTTTTCGGTATAATGGTGTCAGAACCAATCAAAGGGAGGCAATTGTTTTGATATCATTCGATCGTTCCATGCAAAAGAAAAAGCTGAAAAATATCATTCGCTCGAGACACTTTTCTTCCTGTTTTTTTATTCTGACACTGTTATCCACGATCCTGTTTTTTGTTTCCACGCTCTTAAGCATCTGGCAGAACAACCTACAGTTAAAGGAGCAGCTGGAGGCAAAGGCAGACGCTGCCTATTCCAATATGGAAAATACTTTTTCCGTTATGAAGGTAGGCTCTGTTTTTATCGCAAAGCTTGCCTCCGTAAATCACATCCTCGTTTCACCGGATCCTACCATCGATTATTTTTCCCGTATGATCAGTGATATTTCTCCTTACACACAGCTGTACTCCTTTGAAACGATCTGCCTGTATTTTGACCGCAGTGAACGGGTTTTCGATTCCAGCGGAGGCATGTACACCTACAGTGATTTTTATAACCCGGATTTTCTCCAGATCCTTTCGGAAATGGACACGGAGGAGGCCTGGGTTGTAAACATTCCTTATGAGCGCTACTACAGCCCGCGTCCTGCTGTACCGGTTGTGGTCTATGCCCACAGTCTGCCTTTGTATTCCTCCAATCCGAAGGGCTATATCACAATTTCCTATGCCATGCGGGAGCTGCGCAGGGATGCTGCTGCCCTTCTTTCCGACAACGACAACAGCTATCATGCTGTCGTTACCTTTTGCGATCAGCTTATCTATGCCACGGATGCAGCTCTGTACGAGCGCTGGGATTCTTCTCTGTCCGCTGATGAAAATGAAGCCCTGCTTTTTCCCGATTATAATGCCTATCCTGCCGTTCAGAACTCCAATACGCTGCAGTGTACCTACTATGTGTCCACCACAGAGCAGTTCAAAGCAGTTACTCCCTTTCTTTTAAGACGTTTTTGCGAATACTTTTTTATACTATTCTGTTGCTTTTTACTTTCTGCTATCTACAGCATGGTTTTGTTAAAACCCGTGGATGACATTATGGAAAAACTCGGCATCACGCCCTACACCCTCGGTCTGTCCGACGATCATGATGAATTTTTCCGCTTAAACTCTGCCCTGGACAGTCTGACTGCCCAGGTCTCAGAGGTGCATTCCGTCCTGCACGAAAAGGAACAGCTCGTCCGGGAGCGTCTGCTGCTTGGTATCCTCCATGCCTCTGTCGATGTCACTGCCCTGCCTCAGGAATATATGAAATACGGTCTGGTCTTTCCGTACCGCTTCTTTTCCCTGATCCTCATCCACATGCCTGCCCTCGAAAGCATGGAGGATTTCGCAAAAAAGGAGCAACTGCGTCTCGTTGTCCTCTCCAGCGCTTCGGAGGCATTTTCCGTCCTTGGCAAAGCCTACGGCATCCATACAAACGGGCAGAATATCTGCATCTTGCTCAATACCTCCATCGCAGATGCAGAGCTGACGGCAGAATTAAAGCGCCTCTGCAGCGCTATTTCCCAACGCATGCAGCAGACGCTTTCCATTGATCCCTTCTTTTCCATTGTATTGTGTGAACAGGCATCGCCCTCCTACCAGAAATCCTGGCAGCTGGCCCGCAGAAACCTTTTGTTCACTTCTCCGGAAACAGAGGATTTTATGATCATCGGTCATCAGGAGGATCTGACCTCCTCCCTGGATCCCAACCTGTCCATCCAGCTTTCTCGTGCGCTGATCGACCGCGATCAGACGGTTGCCCGCAAAATCGCCGACAGCTTTTTTTCCCGCTATCTGGAAACAGCAAACACCCAGGAAGCCCGAAAGCTTACAACGATCCTCCTGTGCGAGGTCTATGTGGCGCTGCTTGATTTCGGGGATGACATTCCGGACACCCAGCTGAGCCCTTACCTCAAAAAGCTGGAAAATGCTGCGGATCCTTCCGAATGCAGCCGAATCTTCTTTTCCTGCATCCAGGGACTTTTAAATGCCAAAACAAAAACCTCCATGGAAGCCCACACTTATATCTGCCAGGCAATTTCCTATATCCAGCAGCACTACAGGGAGGAGCTTTCCGTCCCTCAGATCGCGGACGTCGTCAGCTTAAACCCGGTCTATCTTTCCAGGCTCTTCAAGCTCGACACCGGAAAAACGCTCTCCGAGTACTTAAACTGCTACCGCACGGAATGTTCCCTCGCGCTGCTGACCGACACTGCTGATACGATCCAGTCGATCAGCCAGAAAGTCGGCTACTCCGACGTCCGGAGCTATATCCGGTTCTTTAAGAAATATTATGACGTGACACCCAGTGAGTACAGAAGGGGTGCGGTTGGGAAATGATTCCGGACAAGTCATTGCTGCAAAAAATATTTGGTTTTTTGCCACGAAAATGCCAAAGCTGCCGCACAGTGAACCTTTGGCGGCAGAGCTGTCCGGAGCCGTTGACCGCGGAGCGCACGCCGTCGATCGCCGGATCGGAAAAACGCTCTCCGCATACTTCTTGACAGAACAAGCCGCCTTTTTTATACTTATAACACTTGTAAAAAACACAGCCGCCGCGATTTTTGGCAGAACGGAGGATACTGTGACAGATAAAAAACTGATTTCATCTTTACAGGGGCTGCGGGCAGTTGCCTTTCTGAGCGTGATCCTGTCCCATTGCGGTGCACCGTGGCTGGGGCCGTGGGCAATTTCCGTATTTGTGGCGCTGTCCGGTTTTCTGATGACCTGCAACTATTACGACCGCCCGCGCACAGCACCGGGGCTGCGGTCTGCCATGGTCTTTTCCCTACAAAAAATACGCAAGCTGTATCCGCTGCACCTTATTATGATGGCTGCTGCCCTGCTCCTTGTGCTGAAGGGGCTCCTGGTACAGCCCTCTGCCCGTGGGGCGCTGTCCTGTGCAGCGCAGCTTGTGGTAAGCATTTTTCTCCTGCAAACATGGATCCCCTCCAGCCGTTTCTGGTTCTGCTTAAACGGAGTCGCGTGGTATCTTTCGGTGCAGGCTTTTCTGTATGCTATTTTTCCCGGTCTGCTCGCCCTGCTGAAAAAAGTCGATACTCGCAGGCTGCGCTGCATCGCTGCCGCGATTTTCTGCGCACAATTCCTTTTCTCCCTTGCAATCTGGAAGGTCGGACTCAGTGGAAAGGCCGTATTTTACCTGACCTATCTGTGTCCTCTTTTCCGGGCAGGAGATTTTGCCATCAGCTGCTGTATGGGCTGCCTTTACCGCAGCCGCAAGGAGGAGCGCATACCCTACGGTGCCTTTTCCCTTCTGGAGCTGGCAGCTGTGCTGTTTTCGGGCGGTTGCTTTTTCATCGCTGCCAGACAGGTGGGAGCTTTGGGCGCGGTAGCCTTCCGGTACAACGTGCTGTTCACCCCCTCTGCGGTGCTGCTGGTCTGGCTGCTCGCCGTGGGCAAGGGAGTGATTTCCCGGCTGCTTTCCGCAAATCCGTTTTTGTGGCTGGCCGGGCTGTCGCCTTACGGCTTTCTGATCCATCAGGTACTGATCCGGTATATGGAGTTGGCTGCAAACAAGCTTGGTCTTACGGCACATCCTGCGGTCTGGACCCTGACCGTATTTTTACTCACGCTCTGCCTGAGCAGCTTTTACAAGGCGTTGGAGCACCGGGTGCGGAAGCGTCATGCCAAAGCTGCTGCACAGTAAGCCTTTGGCTTTCTTCCGTAAACGTCAACGGTTTATACCCACCACCATTTTCTGAGTGCATTCACTTTATTTTTCCGCTCATTTCTGCGCACGCTTTTTGCACATGTCGAGTTTGTGTCAAGTGTGCGCAGACACAAATCTCTCGATCGAATAATTTATTTTTCAATTTTCCACCTGCGGAAGGCTTTGCGCTGCACACAGCGCCCCATACCCCACCCGCTCATTCGGATAGTCCGTCTCGCCCCGCAGCTTCTTCGCGCCTTTTCGCAGATATGCCTTTAGTTTCTCCCCGTACAGATACGGATCATTTCCCTTTTCAATTCCCCATTCCATCAAAAGTGCCGCTGCGCCGGAAACGAGCGGTGTCGCAAAGGAGGTCCCGCTTACGCGCTGCGTGCTCCCCTCCGATGCCGGAACCAAAAGATCGACCCCCGGCGCTGCCAGATCCGGCTTGGAGTCTGCAAACATCAGGCGGTTTTCCCTGTTTATTTTCTCGCCTCTTCCCGAAAAATCCGCATACGCTTCATAATATGAGTGGATTGCTCCGACCGAAATCACCTTTTGCGCCGTCGAAGGAATCGTCATCGTCAAAAGCGGATCGGGCCGTACAAACCGCGTATCTGCAGAACGGCTCTGCTGGGTCGGTAAATACAGCTGATAGCTGCCGAGCACGATTTTTTCCGGAATCAGGTGAAAGGTCCAGATTCCGGACTCAATATAGCGATCCCGTGGGAGCAGGTCAAAAAAAATCTCCTGCCAGACAGAGTACGGCGACGGCTGCCCGGCATAAACCAATACCTCCGTCCCGTTTGTCAGCACATCCTGCCGTCCGTTTTTATCTGGCTGTACGATAATTTCCTGTCCGGATGGTGTCTGCAAAATCACAGTGAACACATCGGCATAGTTTTTCCACAGCTGTATATTCAGCGTCCGCTCATATTCCCCGATGATCAGCTCAAGCGTTTCCCTTTCCCTCTGCAGATTGCCGGACAATCCGTCAGCACGAAAACTAACGTCCGCTGCATTTTTTTCCAGTTGTCCGGACGCATGACCGCCTGCCGCACCCTCGTTTCCGCAGCCTACACAGATTGCCGTCCGCCCGCTTTCCGCTGCATTGTCCAGAAAACGACACAGCAGGGAGGAACCGTCATGTGTTCATTATAACTAGGGGAAAGTTATTGTAAAAAAATTTGCAGTCTTTACACTGCATTTTTCTCTTTAGAATAAGGTGACTGATACTTAAATACGATGTCAATGCTCTTATCTCCATTCACAACAATCTTTTCTATCAACTCTGTCACAATTTCTCTTGTCACTTCGGATAATGTTCCATACTTGATAAATTTCTCTATCCAGTTTTCATAAGATTCTTCTGCCTCTCCAAAGCTGTCTTTCTCTTGTTCTGCCAACTGAATCTTCGCCCTGATCTCTTTATCCTGCTTTTCATATTCTGACTTATAGGAGAGATATTCTTCTTTATCCAGAACACCATCTACATAATTTTCGTAAGTTTTCTTTTTATACTTCTGGACAGCCACAAGTTCTTTTTGTAACCGTTCAATCTTCTGATTTGCTTCTGCACATCGTCTTAGCACCTCCTTCTTCCTGTCTGCTGCTTTTAATATTTCATCCTTATCACTCTCTTTTAGTGCCAGTTCCGCTTGTCTTTGGATTTCATTTTTCACAATAGAATCTAATACTTCTTTTTTAATGAAATGAGAATAACAAACTGTGTTTCCTTTTTTATGATAGGTACCGCACTCATAACCATCCCGACAGGTAACCCTCTGGAAATTATATCCGCAATCTCCGCAAACAATAATTCCTGCGTATGGATTTACCTTTCTCACTTCGCTATTAAATCCCGGTGTCCGTGTTCTTTTCTTCATAAGTTTCTGTACCTGCTCAAAAGTATCTTTGCTGATAATTGCTTCGTGCATTCCTTCCACAATATACTGCTGTTCCTCTGGAATATATTGATACTTTTCCACTTTATAGGATATCTTTTCTGATTTATGCTGTACCATAGCCCCTGTATAAACTCTGTTTCGCAAAATTACATTGATCGTAGGATATGCCCAGCCCTTTGCACCCGCTTTTTCTAATGCATTGGCATATTTCAATCCCTGCACCTTTCTCTTATACTCTGACGGTGTCAGAATTCCTTCCTGATTCAGTTTCTTTGCAATACCATCCCTGGAATATCCTTCCAGACTCATATAAAAGATTCTCCGTACCACTTTAGCTGCTTCTTCATCTACAAGAAAATGATGCTTATCTGCCGGATCTTTTACATATCCATATGGGGCAAACCCAGACATAAACTGTCCCCGTTTCTTCTGGGCGGTCAATGCACCTCTGATTTTCTTAGATATATCACGACTATACATATCATTAAACAGCGTCTTAAACTGTGCCAATTCTTCATTACTGTGATGAACAGAATCCACGCCATCCAAAATTGCAATATAACGCACACCCAAAGATGGAAAAACACGCTCGATATAATTACTGGTTTCAATATGTTCACGCCCAAGCCGGGAAATATCTTTCGTAATAACGCCTTGAATTTTCCCTTTGTAGATATCCTCCATCATCCGCTGAAATTCCGGTCTATTCGCAAAATAAAGCCCCGAATAACCGTCATCAATATAAATATCTGCGATTTCCAGATCCTCTGATTTAGTCACATACTCACGAATCAGTTTCATCTGATTTTCAATACTCTCACTAACTTTATTCTCTCCATCATCCTTCGACAGACGACAATATACACCCATCTGATACATCATATCACCCCATCTTTCTCAAGTATTCTATCTGGTGAACTCTCTACTGAAGCAAACTTAAAATATATATCTATTTTCTGCTCTGGATATACATAAATTTTATCAACTAACTCCACAAGCACTTCTCTGGTAAGCTGCTTTACCGTTATTCTTCTGCGATTAAAATGCTCCAACCATATCTTTGTTTCATTGACCGCCGCCCGCTGCCTTTGCTCTTCATGATTCAGTTCTGATAATTCTTTTTGATATTTCTGATTCTCTGTTTCATACATCTGTTTTAATTCCAAATATTCCTCTTTGGAAAGTACTTCATCCATAAACTGTTCATATACTCGTTTCCGGTATTCCAGATTTCTTTCTATTTTTCCCTGCAATTTTGCAATTTTACCATCCAGTTCCGGCTGTTTCTGTCTGATCTGAGTTTCCAGATTCTTCATATCCATCTTCATCTGTTTCAATTGCTGGTTGATTGCAAATACAACCAGTTCATCCAGCTTTTCAAATGTAATATGATTCAGCTCACAGTAATTCTGCCCCTGCTTCTGGTGAAAACCACACATATATCCGTCATAATCTTTATGAGATGCCAGATAACGTTTTCGCATGGCTGTTTTACATTTCCCACAAAAGAGCAGTCCCACATATTTATGTGGTTCATTGCTTTTATCAAAATAGGAAACTCTGCGCCCCTTTCTTATTTGCTGAACCCTATCAAACTCGTCTTTAGAAATGATTGCTTCATGTGCATCCGGCACCAGCTCCATTTCTTCCAGTGGAATTGCCTTTTTGTATTTCAGCTTATAAGACGGTCTTTCATGCTTCCGAATCACAACCGCCCCAGTATAGACCGGATTCTTTAAAATTCCACTTACAGTAGACGATGTCCACAGACCTTTTCCCGAATCCCATACATAATTGGTTTTTAAAACTTCCTTTTTATATTTTGCGGGACAAGGGATTTCATCTTCATTCAAAGTCCTGCAAATAACCGTACAGCCAAATCCATTTTGATACATTTTATAAATTCTTCGGACAACCTCGGCTGCATAAGGATCAACTTCCAGATGATTATGAATTGTTTTACTTTTCACATATCCAAAGGGAGGCTGTTTCGGTGTATATTCGCCCATACTTCTTTTTGTCTGAATGGTCATTTTAATCTTTCTGGATGTATCTCTCAAATACATATCATTCAGCAAAGTTTTTATTTCTAACATTTCATCATAAGTTCCAACTACTGAATCATAATTATCCAGAATCGAAACAATCCGAATCTGTTTCTCCGGGAAATATTTGCCTAGATAATAGTTGGTATCAATATGTTCTCTTCCAAGTCGAGATACGTCCTTAAAAATCACCATATTGATAACACCAAGCTCAATATCTGCCAGCATCCTCCGAAATTCAGTTCTTTCAAAATTACTTCCAGAAGCCCCATCGTCTACATAAACTTTTTTCTCTGCAATATCTTTATTCTCTGCAATATAATCTCTTGCCATCTGAATCTGAGAGTGAATACTATTGCTGTATTCACCCTCTTTATTTTGCTCTTCAATGGAAATTCGGCAATAAATTCCTGCCTGATACATTCTATCCCTCTTTTCATCGGTCTTGCATAGTCATTGTCTTTAATTGTCTTCATTTTACAACAAGAACTTAAGAAAATCAACCTGCAATTTTTCGTTCAGTAAGATTCTGAATGCACTGGATCAATGTCTTTTCCCCATTAAAATGCACTCGAATCTGATATCCTGCATGTTCATAGCTTACATTCTCTTTTTGGATTTCTTTTTTTGTATCCAGAACTTCTACAGAATCAAATAACGTATTCATGCTATATGCCTCCTTCAGCATACAGTTCTCTCTACATCCTATGCCGGCAGGATTGTACAAAAGTTCTGTATGAATTGAATTCGGCTTTCGAAAGCCTGATTACATTCTAAAATTATTCTGCACCAATCACATTGAATTGAAATTGACCGCAGATTGAGTTTTTAAGATTCATTTTCTTCCTATACAGTATCAATTCCTATTGTCCGGAACATTTGTTCGTGTTATAATAAAAAGACTTTAAGAATATAAAACACGAAAACCAAAGGAGGGATTTCTGTTGGAACGATGTGATTTTTCTTCTATTAGCACATGCCTAAAAAATCAAATCAGTGAAAGCAATCAGATGAACCAACCTGATTTTTTATACGAATTATTTGAAGATTTTATGAATGATCCGATAAATGAAGATTTTTCTATGGATAATGGTCTAATTTGCCGCTGGATAACCGGACAGGCAAAAATCAGTCCCAAAATAACCTCATATTATGCAAAACCCAGCAATCAGAAAAAACTGGCAACAACCATTCAGCGGAACTTACTTCCCTTAATGGCAGACTGCAACATGGTTATACAGGACATTTACACGTTATTCATACAGGACGATACGATTTCGGATACAAAAAAGCAGGAACTTGTATCTCTATATAAACCTTCTGATTCAAGGCTGTTGTTTTTAGCAAAAGTACTTTCTTTTGGTATGGAACGGCAATTTATTAAACGTGATACAAGAAATCAAAAACTGATTGCAGGAGGTGTTCTATCTCCGATTGTTCTGGATTACATTATGGACAGCGAAGTCCCGAAACCATGCCGTCATTTTCTAGGAAGAGAAGAAGAACTGGATGAACTCCATACTTTGTTTAAAGAGAACCGACATATATTTCTTTATGGAATTGCCGGAATTGGAAAAAGCGAGCTTGCTAAAGCCTATGCAAAGCAATACAGAAAACAGTACACCAATATTCTCTATATGGAATACACCGGTAATCTATATCAAAATATCACAGACATGGATTTTATTGATGATCCACCAGAAATCAGTGAGCAGGAATGTTTTCAAAGACATAACCGTTTCTTACGCTCTTTGAAATCTGATACACTGCTGATCATAGACAATTTTAATGTCACATCCACACAGGACAGTTGCCTGTCAGTCGTATTAAAATACCGTTGCCGGGTTTTATTTACAACCAGAAGCCAACTGTCTGAATACTGTAGTTTTCAGTTAAAAGAACTAAAAGATATAGCCACTCTTTTTCAACTGACATCTGTATTTTATTCAGAAGCAGAGGAACACCGGGCAATCGTAGAAAAAATCATAGAAACTGTACACTACCATACTTTTGCTGTCGAACTGGCAGCCAAACTTCTGGAAAATGGAATTTTAACTCCAGAGCAATTATTGATAAAACTTCAAGAGGAAAAGGCTTCTCTTCATAATGAAGATAAGATTAAAGTAATGAAAGATGGTCAGAGCAAAAAAGCCACCTATTACAACCATATCCATACCCTGTTTTCGTTATACTCCTTATCACGGAAACAGCAGGATATTATGTGCAATATGTGTTTTATGCCTTCATCTGGTATTTCTGCCCGTATATTTTCCAAATGGCTGGAGCTGCCTACTTTAAATGACGTGAATGATCTGATTGAGACAGGTTTTGTACAGTCAAGTCTCCGGCATACTATTTCTCTGCATCCAATGATTCAGGAAATTGCAGTTTCCGAGACCGCACCTTCTATTACAAGCTGCCACACGTTATTGGATTCTCTGCGAAAAATATGTTTGATGCATGGCATTGAAGTTAGCTATTATAAAAAATTATTTCAGACAACAGAAAATATCATCCAATTCATTGAAAAGGATGATATTCCCCAATACCTGTTATTTTTAGAAGATGTTTTTCCATATATGGAGAAGTACCACTATCAAAAGGGTATGAAAAAAATCATTCAGGAACTACAGCATTTTATAAAAGCAAATACTTACGGGACTGCATCTGACCGTGCCTTACTATTGGATTATCAGGCAACTCTGGAACCCAAAACAGAAAAAGCGATAAAATTAGAAAAAGAAGCACTTGCTCAAATAAAAGAAACTACAAAAAAGAATGCACACCTTGTTTCCAACCTCCATTCCAATCTTGGGGGGCTTTACCGAATCAACGGACAACTTAATCTAGCTAAAAAACACATGGAAATGGGTATCTCTCTTTTAGAACAATACCAGCTTCTTTATACTAATGACAGTATTCCTCAGATTAATAATTATGCTGTCCTCTTAACTGAAATACAAGAACCTGACCTTGCCCTGTCTGCTCTTCAGAAATTAGCACAGATTATCAAAGAATATAATTCAAACCACTGTTTGGATTATGCACAGGTACAGGAATCCCTTGGAAGTATCTGCCTGATCACTGCAAATATTTCACAAGCGAAAACCCATTTTAAAAAAGCCTTGAAAATTTATGAAGATATATGGGCAGATGAACCTGAATTGATTGAAGAAAAATATAAAAAAATTCAGGAATTATATCCACAAGCTGGAATTGCTCTGGCAAAAAGTATTCTTCCCACCAAACACTAGCAGTTCCTATAACGCTTGTAAAATATATAATCAACTCGTTTTCTATAAATCATGATTACAGCAGAAGATACAAAAAATCCGTGTATCTTCTGCTCTTTCTAAAAAAACTTTTTTACTATATCACCCACTCATAAGAATTTCCCTTATTCTCTGATCAATTTCTGCTATTTCTTCTTCAATTCGACTATTTTTATTTTGCAATTGTCTTTTAAATTCATCAGCAAATTCCGCTTTTCTCAATCTTATGTTATCTAAAATGCTCTTTTGCTCATCAATCAAGAGTATTATCTTCTCATTTTCTCCCGCATATTCCCGCATATGTTCTAGTCCTACCAGTGCAGCGTAAATCTGTTCATCTTCCTCCTCTTCTTCTTTCCAAATCCTCTGTTCTTGAAACTTTAATTCCTCTTTATTTTTCTCCATCTTCTTCAAATGTGCCCGAAGTTCTTCCTCAGACATGCAATTAACCTCATTCACATAATACCTCCTTTATTTTTGTTGCAACAATTTATTAAGCTTCCTTATTTTCTGTATTCTTTTTTAAAGCAATCCATAAAACTATAAAAAAAGCCACATACACAACCATCCCCATCATAGTCGATTCCCTAGCATACTTTGTTGACAAATTTAATATACCCTGCTCTTTCCCAATTTCTTTTACCACATCCAAACCAGAAAATTTTTCCATCCAATGTTTGAGTTGCCATAAATAATAGACAATTACAGCAAAATATATACCTATAATTCCGCCTAATCCCAAAGTATAATTTTTCATAGATTTATTCCATAAAATTTCTTTCTTCGCTACATAAATATATAAAGCAAAGATAATGATACTCCCTAAAATAAGGATTCCCATTTCCATCATAAAGGCTGTAATAATCAAATTACTTGCAGACTTTGCAAATTGTTCTATAATAGCATCTACACCCATTTTTAAACATGCTACCGCTAAACCAAACATTACTCCAACAAATCCAATTTTTAAATAATTTTCATTTTTTCTGTTTTCTATTTTAATAGCTACATACAGCGCAGCACTATAAAATGTCCACAAAATAAATGCTGCTATAAACAATTGATCAAAATATCCCCATGCCATATATGGAACTCCAACTAATATCTTAGAAGCACCTCCGAAAATAAGCGTTGCAATTATTACAATCAAAATATCTTTATTCTTCTCCATCATTCATTTTCCCCTTTCAATAATTCTTCTAATAATTTCTGACTATCCTCGTCCGCAAAAGATGGTGTAGATAATTTATCACTAAAATCTAAAATTTGTGTTCGGCCAAACTCCATAAACCCATCAACAGATTCAATATATGCTTTATCACCAGAATAGGTTAACGGTGTATACATTAATTTTCCATCCGTTGAATATGATAAATAACCCGAAATATTTGTATCTTTATGTCTTTCATCCAAAGTGCCCGTTATCGTATAAGTTCCGTCTGGATTTGGAACATCTTTTCCCGAAGCTATTTTATATATTCCTGCTGCATAATCTGATGCCCATATTTTTCCAATGCCAGGTTCTGAGTCTCTATATGTATCCATTGGAATATTATAATTCCAGTTCTGAAAAGTTGCTCTATCTTCTGAATTTCCAACACAAATAGTGCCTCTATTTCCACCTTCTGAAGACTGGAAAATAACTGTCACTTCGCTTTTGGATAATGAAGAAAGTGTAAATTGCGTTAACCCTAATAACGCACTCAAACCTGCTGCTGCCTTTACATTTGGATCTGTTGAAGATAATTCTCCTGATAATACCTTATGTCCAGATGTTGTATATATATCTTCTTTAGGTATTTCTTCCAAACTAAATCCTAAAATTCCCTCTAATGCATCAAACTCCATTGCTGAGATTTCTTTTTTCCCATCCAACTTCCAAATAGGTTGAAAAGATATTTCATTATCTGGAACATAAATAGGATATATCTCTCCTTTATAAAACAACGCTTTTTTATCTTTTGAAAGAAATACTAATTCTGTTCCTTCTGTACGTTTTATACACGCAATATCCATTGTCGTTAAAACAATTCCTTTTTGTTTCAAATACTCAGTTTCTGATTCGCTTAATTTTAATTCCTCTTTAGCTTTCAACCACGATTCCAGCTTTAAGCATTCCACCTCCATAATTTTTTTCCAATCGAAACCTGTTCTGGGTATGTATGTTCCACTTTGAAATCGTCCGCTCATACTATTAAGTGCAGTTGTGATAGCTTCACGCAGACTACTTGTCGTTGAAAACAATATACTTGTACTACCTTCAATTTCATCATATTTATCTGATTTGCTTTTCCATTCATCATACAACTTCTGACTAGATTCAGCCAATCGTTTATAGTCATTTACCTTCCAACTATAATATAAATCTATGATAGAATTAGAAGTCTCTTTTTTCATTTCATACTCGTCTGCTTTTTCCAAATAAAACTCCTTGTTATCAAGTGCTTTTTTCATTTGGCTTTGAATATTCGCCCCATCAAGAACTTCATCTCCTACCAAATCTTTTAGTGTTGAAAATTCTGCAATATCATACGCATTCGCCGACTTTATTGCATCAATTACAGTTATATAATCGGCCAACTGTTGCTTTAAATTCTCAAAAGAAACGCTTTTAATTTCATTATCTGTAGAAAATGCAGTTACACTCTTAGAAACAATATCCAGAGTCTCATTATCATTTTCGAGCTTATGGATTGCCTGATCACATTGGCTTTTTATATCATTCGGGTTTAAATAATCACTTTCTTTCATAAACTTTCCTCCCTAGTCATCGGCGGCTTTAATCACTGGATATCTAGTTCCATGTTGTGCAAGTTTCCCCATCATCTCATCAAACTGCGAAAAACTAAGATTCAGACTTCTTATATTGTGAACATCACCATCTAAGGTCTGCCCTAATAATTCAATTCCTTGCTGTGCATATCCGTATGCCTCTTTACTTTTACTGTTCGCTGAAATTGTTGTCTTAGAATCCTGTGGAACTAACGGAACATGACGAAAATAACTTTTAGCCGTTTCAATTTGAGTTGCAACTTCGTTTACATGCCCATTATTTACTTTTATTCCTTTTGACATCGTCACCATCTCCTTTACTAAATTTATAAACATGCACTCTTATATTTAATACTACTTTATTTACCATAACATTCAGCATAAAAACTTTATTATTATTTTCATAAATAATATTTCCATTTAAACCTAATGTTTTTATATAATTTCCTACTTCTATATTTGTGACACTTGTGTCAAGTTTTATATTATTTTCTTGATTATTCTGTATATCTGCTATCACCTTAATTATAGTAGCATAAGTCGAATTTATTGCCTTCTCAATCCCAGATAGTAGTAAAGATGAAGCCACTTTTTCTTGTAGTACTTCTGCATCAGTTTTCTTTTCTCCAGCTATCTCTAAAATAGTTTTTTTACCTAAATTGTGTTCTATAAAATAAGAATTTCTCCACGATAGTATTTCAAATCTTTGATTTCTTTTAGCATTCTGGTTACTTTCAATTACAACACCTAACGGGTTGTAATAATTAATAAAATCTGTATGTGTTAACTTAACAATATACTTTTTGCATTCTTCCTCCCAAGAAATAGTAACATATTTTCCATGCATCATTGTTCCCAGATCTTTCATTCTACAAATATAGGAGATAATAGCAGAAATCGTACAATGATTCTTTAGATTTTCTTGTTCCTGATTCATATAATCTAACATTCTACTTTGAGCAATAACCGCTGTTATTTCTGAATATCTTTTTAGAAAGTCCTATAAAAAAGGACTTAATTTAGCATCTCCATTGAACCATCTACAGCTTCTTCAAATATAGCAACACTAAATAAAACTGCCAAAAGTACAGATGATACAATTCCATAGATATTCAATTTTTCATATCTATTTCATGATCCTACTTTCTTCTTTATTCTGCCTCATTAATTGGTTTTTTCATAATATCATCATTGATTTGATATGATGGATCGTCTGCTTTTTTCATTATTTCTTTTAGCTTTTCGTACGAAAATGACTTGACATCCTGATTTGGAAAGTCATTCCCCTCCCTAACATAATTGAGCACAATCTCTGATAGGCGTGTCCAATACCGTTCTATCTGATGTTCGCCTTCAAAGTCCATACCAGTATCTGTAATAACTCTTTTACGATACCATTCAATGTAATCATGCACTTTATTATTTTTATTTAGGACATATAAATTCCCTTCCTCATCAAACTCACTTGATAAATACTTTTTTACATCCTCTAATGTGACCTTTTCTTTACAACGGTCAGACATATTATAAACATGTAACGCAACAAACAACTCCTTTTCATCAATATGTTCATATGAACTATATTCATATAAATGAAGCGGACCATCCTTGCGAATTAATGCATCATTTTGTCTTCTATAAGCTATACAAATCTCCCATTCTCTTTCTTCCGCTTCCTTCTTTTGAAATTGCAGATATCGCAGATATAAAATAGAGCCTATTGCTATAAAGCAACATATTAACACACCAACTTTCACTATTTTTTTCATAATCAATCCTCCATTATCGAATCCTTAATAACATACCACGAATTTTCTTTTTTCTTTATCAATTCCCTTAACTGTTCTTCCGAAAGTGATTCCAGATTTGTAAGCTTTATTTCAGGGTGTTCATTCGCATAGTTTTGCATAATACTCCTTAAATCTCCCAAATACTCCTCTACTTTTGATTTTCCAGCCATTCCAACATCATCCGGCGATTTAAACCACTTTGTATACTCATCTAAAACTTTAACTTCATTACTATTCTTTTCGTCAAGACCAGCAACTAATTGTTCAATTGTTATATCTGAATGACTTTTGTTGTATAGGTGAATACTCACATTTAGTTTTACATCGTCTATCGTATTATTTTTTAAAAATATTTCTCCTTTATCTTCATATACGATATTTCCACTCATGTATAAAGACTCTAAATAATTGCCCAGTTGAATTCCTGTAATGTTTCTATCTATTTTGGCATTGTTCTCTCGATTACTTTGGACATTTGCAATCATTTGCAGTATTGTAGAATATTCTGGAAACATTACTTTGTCGATGCCTTTAGAAAATAATAAGCTACTTATATCTTCTACAATTACCTCTGTATCTGTTTTCTTTTCATTCTTTATATTAGAAATAGTTTTTATATCTAATAGATAATCCATGGTGTTGTAGTCCCCAAAAGGAAACACCTCAAAATTATAGTCTTTTTTCTTTGCTTTATCTATTTCATCTGCTACACCAAGTGGACTATCGTGATTAATGAAATCTGTATAATCCAAATATACTGTATAATGTCCATCCTTGTTACTAATTGTTACATATTTTCCTCGTTGCATCCAACCTGGTTCTTTCATTTTGCAAATGCAATTTAGGATAGCGGCTGTTTCTAAATGATGCATTAAGTTTTTCTCCCACTCATCTTTTAATTGGCCGGAAGTTAAAATTCCACTCTCCACTATTTTCGTCATAATACTTTCATATTTTTCTGCTAGTCTAATAAACACAGGACTCAATTTTGGATGACTCCCATTCCAAAAAGTATCCGAATAAATATACGAATTATTAGCAAACTTTTCCAAATCATTTAAATCCATTTCCCCTATCACCATAAGAAGTGCCTGATATTCTTCATCCAATATTTTTTCAGTATCTTTTTCTAGATATTGCTCAAGTAGTTTCCAGTTATATCCTACAACTTTGTCATCTTTGCATTCAATTAACAAGGTATAAATATACCTCTTCCTACTCATATTAAGTTTCTCATTCACTGTTACTAATTCAGCTTCTAGTTGACGGGACGGAGACTTCAAAGTATTTACAATGTTCTCTGGTTTAATTTTATTGCTCAATAATCTGAGCTTTTCTTTATATGCCACCGCCAATTCATTTAACGCCAAAAATCTCGCTTGATATGTTGAGTCCAATATTTGTACATTTTCCCATATTTTATTTATCTTTCCCACTGTCATATCATTTTTGTCAATCATTTTCCGGTAATAAGCTTCTAATGTATTCCATGGAAATTGAACATCAAAAGTCAATAAATCATCTACATTATCTAAAGGGTTTTTCTTTTTTAACCATTCTGACTCATTTGCTTCTTGAACCAAATTGATAAATTCTGTTTTTGTTGCTTCCGTAAAGTCTCTCTTCATCTTATCCCCCCTTATTTATTCCACTGGCTATATATATTTGCCTCAAATTCTTCCCATGTTGAAGCAAGGCTATTTAAAAATGCTGATGTTGTTGAACTAATTTCCTTGATAAGAGAAGAAACTTCTCCCGCACTTACCTCAAGATTTTTGATGCTTTCACTGGACATACCTTTACTTTCTATCAGTGTTTCAGAAACTATGCTTCCCACAACCTGTGTTTCTGTAATTCCAGACAATTCGCCAAGCACTACACTAGTATTTTCTTTGTTATATAAAACATCTGCCATTTTCTCACCTCATCAATACAAAAAGTCATCAACTTTGTCGATTGCCTCTATAAATTCTGCCACTACAGTTCCAGCTTCCGAATAAATATCTGTAAATTGTCCTTTCAAACTTGAAAGTTCTTCTAAAAGAAGTTTAAAGTTTTCTGCAACACTTCCTTCTACTGCAACTTCTTCCGTAATTCTTGTAAATACATCAATTAACTTCTGAACTGCCTCATCTGTTTCTTTTCCTTCTGTCTTTATTTGTTCCACAACTGCTTTGAATTCTTCATCTACAATTATAATATCACTCATTTATCCTTCCCCCTAAGCAATTGCTATCATGCGATATAGACTTGAAATTTGAGTATCTACAACCCAAAGTTGATTCCTTAAAATTTCAATTTTTTCTTCTCTCTCCTGAATTGCCTGTGTAATTCCCCTAAAAGTTTCCTCTACCGCTGAAATTGCCTGACACATCAAAGCTCCATTTACATCTTCCTGCATTCCTTCATGGTAACGCTCCGCACTCAAACATCTTGAAATCATATTCTGTACCCATTGAAGTTTTTGTTGTCGTTCCTGATGTTCCGTTTGGAATTGCTCCCATACTCGCTTCCGATCCGCTTCATAATTTTGAAGTCTCTCTATTTCTTTTTGCAATTTCAAAATTTCCATATTCAGATCATCCATTTGATTGTTCAATGAAGAAATCTGATTTTGGTAATTTCTTATTTTCTCCGCTCTTCTTGCTTCGACCTTTGCTTTTTCCTGTTCTGCAAAATAATCCGCCATTCTTTACTCCTCCTTCTCATATTTCGGAAGACGTACACGTAAATATGTACCATTTTTAAATAACAATCCATCACCGAATTTAGGCAATTCTTTCATACTGGTCAATGGGAAAATCGTAGTAACTCCCTGTGAACTCAGCACCAGCCCATTCGAGGCCTGTTTCACGATTTTATTGATTTCATCTATACCACGCACTTTTGCCGCATGAACACTGATTACCAAGGTTACTCCAAGGTTTTCACATTCTTTAAATAGTCCTGCTACCTTATTTAATTCC
>OGZF01000092.1_pt1 | contig 86817 bp, 72 predicted proteins | sample 1576771 | NCBI WGS metagenome assembly OGZF01 (sample SAMEA3541536, study PRJEB24748) | human gut metagenome | biome: human gut; feature: human-associated habitat; material: faeces | place: China | collected 2012
GGGCATGCCCGGCCCGGTTGTGTAAGGCAAGCAGACGCTTGCGGGAAGGCTGCGGGCCGGGCATGCCCGGCCCCTACAAGGCGGCTGATTCTTACGCCAGCCCCGGCACAAAGAACCGTGTGCAGGCAATGGCCACCAGCGCCACGGCAATGACCGCCAGGCATTTGAAGTCCTCGCCGGTGAATTTCAGCTGCTTGAGCCGGGTGCGGCCCTCGCCGCCGTGATAGCAACGGCATTCCATCGCCATGGCCAGCTCGTCGGCGCGGCGGAACGCCGAGATGAACAGCGGAATCAGGATCGGCACCAGCGCCTTGATGCGCTGGGTAAATGTGCCGCTGTCTAGCATCGCGCCGCGGGCCTTCTGGGCGTTCATGATCTTTTCCGTCTCCTCGATCAGGGTCGGGATGAACCGCAGCGCAATCGTCATCATCATGGCCAGCTCATGCACGGGAAAGTGCAGCTTCGCCAGCGGGCGCAGCAGGCTCTCGATGGCGTCGGTCAGCACGATGGGACTGGTCGTGTAGGTCAGCAGGCTCGTGCCTGCAATCAGTGCGCAGACGCGCACCGCCAGCAGGATGGCATACTTGACACCTTCGACATAAATGTTCAAAACCCAGAAGTGTACAAGCGGCTCCCCCTGCCCCGTGACGAAGAAAAGGTTCAGCACCGCCGTAAAAATCACGATGGGCACGATGGGCTTGAGGCTTTTCAAAATCATCTTGCCGGGAATCTGTGCTACCTTGTACAGCGCGGCCAGCAGCAGGATGGACAGTGCCAGCCCCAGCGGGTTCGGGGCCACAAACAGCACGACGATATAGGCAATCGTCGCGACCAGCTTGAGCCGCGGGTCGCAGCGGTGCAGGATGGAATGCCCTGGAAAATGCTGACCTATCGTAATATCTTTAAGCATTTGCCCCACCTCCCTGTTTGGCGGCCAGCGCCTTTTGAATCGTTTTGACCGCATAGGGGATCGTGTAGACGTCCGCGGGGATGTCCAGCCCCATCTGGCGCAGCTTTAAAAAGATCTGCGTGACCTGCGGCACCGAAAGCCCCAGCTCCAGCAGCTCCTGCGCGCGGGCAAAGACGTTTTCCACCGTGTCATACATGGCAATTTTGGCGCGGTGCATGACCAGCACGCGGTTGGCGTACTTGGCAATATCCTCCATCGAGTGGCTGACCAGCAGCACCGTGATGCCGGTTTTCTCATGGTAGTCCCTGATCTGGCTCAGGATCGTGTCGCGGCCCTCGGGATCCAGACCGGCAGCGGGCTCGTCCAGCACCAGCACGCGGGGGTGCATGGCCATGACGCCCGCAATCGCAACGCGGCGCTTCTGCCCGCCCGAAAGCTCAAACGGGCTTTTTTCCAACAGCTCATCGGACAGGCCGACGAACGCGGCGGCCTCCCTGACGCGGCGCTGGACCTCGGCCTCGTCCAGGCCCATGTTGCGCGGGCCGTAGGCGATGTCGCGGGCGCAGGTCTCCTCAAACAGCTGGTACTCGGGATACTGCATGACAAGGCCGACGAGAAAGCGGAAGCTGCGCAGGTCTGCGCCCTGCTCCCACAGGTCCCTGCCGTCCACAAGGACGCGGCCCGACGTCGGGCGGTTCAGGCCGTTGAAATGGCTGATAAGCGTGGATTTTCCGCTGCCCGTTGAGCCGATGATACCGACAAAGTCGCCCTCCTCGACGGTGAAGGACACGTCATCCAGCGCCTTCGTCGCGTCGGGCATACCCTGGTTATAGATGTAGCTCAGGTTTTCAACACGAATGATTTCGGACATAGTTGTTCCTTTCCCGCCGGATACAGCCCGGTTGCGGTGCCGTTCCGGCATACGTGGGAGTTTTTCGTCAGAGTAGCTTCCCCCAAGGGGAAAGCAGTCGGCGGCCCCGCCCGCCGACTGATGAGGGGCGGCTTCGCGGCGATTTCCCATAAACGGGATACCTCGGCAAGCTCGCCCCTCATCCGGCCTCGGGCGGGGCCTCGGCCACCTTCTCCCTTGGGGGAAGGTGGCCTTTATTTCAGCAGCTTGTATAATTCCTCCGCGCAGGCGTCGGGGGTAATGACATTTTCCGGCATCGGGATCCCGGCCTTGACCAGCTCGTCGCGCAGCTCGGCGGCCTGCGGGACATCGAGGTGATACCCGTGCAGCCGCTCGGTCTGGCTGAACACCTGCTCGGGCGTGCCCTCCATGACGATGCGGCCCCGGCTCATGACCAGCACGCGGTCTGCCTGGGCGGCCTCCTCCATGTAGTGGGTGATGGACACGATCGTGATGCCCGCCGCCCGCAGCTGGTGGATGGTTTTCATGACCTGCGCGCGGCCATGGGGGTCCAGCATGGCGGTGGACTCGTCCATAACAAGGCAGTCGGGCCGCATGGCGATAACGCCCGCAATCGCGACGCGCTGCTTCTGGCCGCCGGACAGCTTGTACGGCGCGGCCTCGCGCTTTTCATAGATGCCCGCCAGCTTCATGGCCTCGTCGATGCGGGTGCGGATCTCCTCGGGCGGCACGCCGAGGTTCTCCGGCGCAAAGGCCACGTCCTCCTCGACGATGGTCGCCACGATCTGGTTGTCGGGGTTCTGGAACACCATGCCGACCTTCTGGCGCACATCGTAGAGATGGTCTTCGTTGCGGGTGTCCATGCCCTCGACCAGCACGGTACCGGCCTCGGGCAGCAGAATGGCGTTGAAGTGCTTCGCCAGCGTGGACTTGCCGCAGCCGTTCGCGCCCAGCACGGCGACGAACTCGCCGCGGCGGATGTCCAGGCTCACGCCGTCCACAGCGTACTTGGGCTGCTCGGGGTCGTAGCGGAAGCGGACGTCCTGTACTTTGATCATCGGTTCCTGATTCGGCATGGCTTATTTCTCCCAGATGGCCGTTGCGCCGCAGGGCACCACGCCGCCTGTGGCGGAGACCGGCAGCCCGATCTCGTCGCAGTGGGTGTGGCCGCCCTTGACGGGGCAAAGCGTCGTTTTGACGATGTATTCCATGACCGCGGGGCTCAGACCCTCGGTGTAGGAGTTGATGGCAAAGAACAGCGGGTCGTCGCTCAGCACCTGCTCAGTCAGCGTGATGAGGTCGTAGACGTTGTCCTCGAGCTTCCAGATCTCGCCGCCCGGGCCGCGGCCATAGCTCGGCGGGTCCATGATGACAGCGTCATAGCGGCTGCCGCGGCGGATCTCACGCTGCACGAACTTGGCGCAGTCGTCCACGATCCAGCGGCAGGGGCGGTCTGCCAGCTCGCTGGCGGCAGCGTTCTCCCGCGCCCAGGCGACCATGCCCTTGCTGGCGTCCACATGGGTGACGGACGCGCCCGCGGCCAGGCACGCCAGCGTTGCACCGCCCGTGTAGCCGAACAGGTTCAGCACGCGGATGGGACGGCCAGCCTGCCGTATCTTTTCCTGGTACCATGCCCAGTTCACGGCCTGCTCCGGGAAAACGCCGGTGTGCTTGAAGCCCGTGGGGCTGACGATCAGCGTCAAATCGTTCCAGTGGATCTGCCATTTCTGCGGCAGCTTTTTGTGGTAATTCCACTGCCCGCCGCCCTTGGCAGAGCGGTAATAGACAGCGTCGGCCTTGGCCCACAGCGGGCTGGTCTCGTCGTTTTTCCAGATGACCTGCGGGTCGGGACGGATCAGCAGGGTCTGGCCCCAGCGCTCCAACCGGTTGTGGTTGGTAGCGTCCAGCAGCTCATAATCCCGCCAGGAATCAGCAGGGCGCATAGGTGATTCTCCTTTGCTATATGTGTTGGTTCGATGAATTTTGTGGTTAAGGCCAAGCGGCAGAGCCCCTCAGGCCTTGTAAACTCGGCCAGCTCCCCACTTCGTGGGGGCACCTTTCTCGCGGGCAGTGCCCACGCAAAAGCCTCCCCTCACAGTGGAGGTGGGCGAGCGAAGCGAAGCCTAGAAGGGCTCTGCCCGTTCGCTTATAGCTCGCACGTTTCCTTATTTAAAACATACTCGTCTGCCCGGCGTCTTCCTCGTCGAAGCGGCGGGGCACGGCCATGTGCAGGTGCTCGTAGGCAAGGCGGGTCACGCAGCGGCCACGGGGCGTGCGGGTCAGCATACCCATCTGCATCAGGTACGGCTCGCAGATGTCCTCCAGGGTGACGCTCTCCTCGCCCAGGGCTGCGGCCAGCGTCTCCAGACCGACGGGGCCGCCGCCGTACATCTCAATGATGGCGCGCAGGACACTGCGGTCCAGCTCGTCCAGACCCAGCTCGTCAATGTCCATCCACTTGCGGGCGGCGATGGCGGTCTCCTCGTCAATTGTGCCGTCTCCCTGCACGGTGGCAAAGTCGCGCACGCGCTTGAGCATACGGTTGGCGATACGCGGCGTGCCGCGGGCACAGCGGGCCAGCTCCAGCGCGCCCTCCTCGGTGATGGGCACGCCCAGAATGCCCGCACTGCGCAGGATGATGCGGCCCAGCTCCCGGGGACTGTAGGGCTCTAATTTGAGCAGGATGCCGAAGCGGTCACGCAGCGGCCCGGTCAGCTGGCCCGCGCGGGTCGTGGCGCCCACCAGCGTGAACCGCGGCAGATTGATGCGGATGCTCTGGGCACTCGGCCCCTTGCCGATCATGATGTCCAGCGCGAAATCCTCGAGAGCCGGGTACAGGACTTCTTCGACCTGACGCGACAGGCGGTGGATCTCGTCGATAAAGAGGATGTCGCCCTCCTGCAGGTTCGTCAGCAGGGCGGCCAGGTCGCCGGGCTTCTCGATGGCGGGGCCGGACGTGATGCGGATTTGTACGCCCATCTCCTGCGCCACGATGCCGGCCAGCGTGGTTTTGCCCAGGCCCGGCGGGCCGTAGAGCAGGATGTGGTCCATCGGCTCGCCGCGCTGCTGCGCCGCCCGCAGATAGACCTTCAAGTTGCCCTTGGCCTTCTCCTGACCGACGTAATCGTCCAGGGTTTTCGGGCGCAGGCTGACTTCCTCCGTGTCGGCGGGGGTCATATCGGGGCTGACGAGACGGCTGGGGTCCACGGTGTATTCCTGGTTCAATTCGGCACTCCCCTTCTGTTACACGCGCGACAGACTGCGCAGCGCGATGGTGATGATCTCCTGCACGGAGAGGGTCTCGTCGACGCGGGCCACGGCGGCGGCAGCGTCCGACGGCGCATAGCCCAGGCTGACGAGCGCGGCGACGGCCTGCGCGGGCGCAGAGCTGGGGGCCGGGGCGGCAACATTGCCGGAGAAGCCCGTGCCCGCGGCCAGCCCCTTGCCGACCTTGTCCTTCAATTCCAGCGTGATGCGCTGGGCCAGCTTCGGCCCGACGCCCGCGGCCTTGGTGAACGCTTTGTGGTCGCCGCTGGACGCGGCCAGCGCGATTTTTTCCGGCGTCATGATGGACAGGATGGACAGCGCGGCCTTGGGGCCGACGCCGGTGACGCCGGTCAGCATCTTAAAGCAGTCGCGCTGCTCCTCGGCAGCAAAGCCGTAGAGCGAGACGTCGTTCTCGGTGACGTTCATAATCGTATAAACGGTCCCCTCCTGCCCGGCGGGGGGCAGGGCCTCGCCGGTGGTGGCGGGGATCTGGACAAAATAGCCGACCCCGCCGCAGCTGATGACGACGGAATCCAGCGTTTTCTTGATGATTTTTCCGGTAAGGCAGTAGATCATGGTGTATCCTTCTTTTGTATAGTGGAAAGCCTTCCCCCACTTGGGGGAAGGTGCCTGAGGCTCCGTCCGAGGGCGGATGAGGGGCAGCTTGTCGGGTACCGCACGCAAATGGGTGATTGCGGAAACCTCATCCCTCATCCGGCCCTGCGGGGCCACCTTCCCCCACTTGGGGGAAGGCAGGGGATTATCTCACCGGTGTCCCCATCAACCGGCTGCGGCTGCAATGGCAGTGGGCAATCGCCATGCCGAGGGCGTCGGCGGTATCGTCGGGCTTGGGGACGGACTCGAGGTGCAGCATTATGCGGGTCATCTCCTGAATCTGCTTCTTCACGGCCTTGCCGTAGCCGGTGATGGCCTGCTTGACCTGCATGGGTGTGTATTCGTAGATCGGCACGCCGCACTGCGCCGCGGCCAGCAGAATGACGCCGCGGGCCTCGGCCACGCCGATGACGGTGGTCTGGTTGTGCTGGTAGTACAGCTTTTCGATGGAGAGGGCCTCGGGCTGGTAGCGCTTGCAGATGTCGAATACGCTCTCATAAATTTCAACGAGGCGCTGTTCAAAGGGCGTGTCCTTCTCGGTGATGACCGCCCCGTAGCCGATGGGTGCAAAGCGGTTGCTGATGTACTCCACAACGCCCCAGCCCACAATGGCATACCCCGGGTCGATGCCCAAAACGCGCATAGTCCTATACCTCCCCACTTTAACCGATATAGTATACCATAAAATTGCAGTTACGTCCATAGGTTGTAAATAAAAAAGCCTCCCTTTCGTGTGAAAGAGAGACTTTTGGGAACGAGCGGCTTCCCCCTCGGGGGAAGGCTTTGATAGATCAGTACCCAATCCCAATCTGCCGTTTTGCCGCCTTTAGCGCCTTGCGCAGCGGCCTGTACAGCACCAGCATAATGGCAAAGTTGCCGACGCCGTGCAGGGCGTCGTAGCTCAAGCCGCTCAGCCACCAGCTCAATGCAAAGGCGGGCGTCTTGGCAAAGAGATATACCGCGGCGCATAACCCGCCGAAGCACAGTCCGTACAGCCCGCTGAACACGGCCCAGAACAGCGCGTGATCCATGCGGCGGAACAACCACGCCAGCAGTGACAGTAAATACCAGATGTACAGGTACATGGCCCACCACAGCCCAAAGCCGTAGAGCACACCCTGCAAAAGGATGAACACCGTGATGGCAGCGGGCGTCTCCCGCGGAAGTTCGAGCGCAAACAGGATGATGAGCAGCGTGACCGGCTCGATGTTGGGCAGACCGCTCATGGCCTGCTTGCTGACGACGAGCAGCGCACCCATCAGCCCGGAAAGCACCAGACCGACAATGCGGCGGTGGTTACTTCGTGTAGGTGAAGGCATAGCTGTCGCCGTCGTGCAGCTCAATGTCGGCCACGCCGACGGAGGTCATCTCGCCCGCAGCGTCGGTCAGGCACCACCAGGAACCGTCCTTGTTGTAGTCGGTGGCCTCGCCGTTGACGACAGTTACAAAGCCGGCCTCGGCCTCCTCGGCGCTGATGATACCGGCGTCCGCCAGAGCGGTGCTCAGCTTTTCACCGTCGGCGGCGTCCAGGGTCAGCACGGTGCTCTCACCGTCCGCGCCGGTCACCGTGAAGGTAAACTGAATGGCCTCAGCAGTGGAGACGGCCTCCTCGGAAACCGCCTCGGATACGACCTCGGAGGAGACAGCCTCGGAGGAGGCGGCAGAGGACGCGGACGCGCCGCAGCCCGCCAGCAGTGCGGCGGACAGCGCCAGGGACAAAATCAGTGCAGAAAGCTTTTTCATGTGGAAATTCCCTCTCTATGTTCAAATAAAACTACCGCGCAGGGAAAGCTGCGCGGTAGTTATTATACAGGGATGGAAAGGTAAAATCAAGTGCCGGAATGAAATGACGTCTGTATGTGTATCATTGTGCGTAGGGCGGGGTGCCCTCACCCCGCCGCAGGCTTCCGCAACAGACCGTAAACGGAGTGGCAGCAGCGGCGGTATGAGGGCATGCCGCCCTACATACTCTTACCCCTCCAGCTGCTCCTTATGATATTGCAGCGTGTACAGCTGGTAATATCTGCCGTGCTTCGCCAGAAGCTCCTGATGGTTCCCCTGCTCGAGGATCTTGCCGTGGGACAGCACAATAATGTTGTCCGCGTGCTGGATGGTGGACAGCCGGTGCGCGACGATCAGCATCGTGCCGACGGACCGCATCTTTTCCAGCGAATCCTGAATCAAAAGCTCGGTCTCGGTGTCAATATTCGCCGTGGCTTCGTCCAGAATCATAACGCTTGGCTTGTGGATGATCGTCCGCGCAAAGCTCAGCAGCTGGCGCTGCCCGGCGGAGAAGTTGTTCCCGCGCTCGCGGACCTCCTCGTCCAGACCGTGGTCCAGCTTGTCAATGAACTTGTCGGCGTTGACATAGCGGCAGACCTGTAGGATCTCCTCGTCGGAGATGCCCTCCTCCCGCAGGACGATGTTGCTGCGGATCGTGCCCGAGAAAAGGAACACGTCCTGCAGCATCTGCCCGAAGTGACGGCGCAGCGACGAAATTTTGATTTTGCGGATGTCGATGCCGTCAATCAGGATCTCGCCCTTCTGGAACTCGTAGTTGCGGCAGATCAGCGAGAGAATCGTGCTCTTGCCCGAGCCCGTCGAGCCGACAAACGCCACGGTCTGGTGCGGGTCAATGTGGAAGGACACGCCCTGCAGCACCCACTCGCCCGGAAGATAGCTGAACCAGACGTCGCGGAACTCGATTTCGCCCTTTACCTCGTCCAGCTCGATGGCGTCGGGGGCGTCCACCATTTTGGGCGCAATGTCCATGATGGAGAACACCTTCTCCGACGAGGCCAGCGCCGACTGCAGCCAATTGAACTGCTCGGCCAGATTCTGGATGGGCGTGAAGAATTTGGAAATGTACATGTAGAACGTGACGATGGTGCCGCCTGTGATGGTCTGGCCCAGAAACGTCACGCCGTTCAGATGCCCCATGCCGCCGAGATAAAAAAGACACAGGATCGAGCAGATATACAGCATGTAGACCAGAGGACGAAACACGCCGAACACAAAGATCTGCTCCCGGTTCGCGCGGGCGAGGCGCTGGCTTTTCTCGCGGAACTCCGCCATCTTCTCGTCCTCGCGGCCAAAGATCTGCGTGACCTTGATGCCGGACAGATTCTCCGACAGGTAGGTGTTGATGTCGGTGGTCGCGTCCTTGACCTTGCGGTAGGCCCGGCGGGAGAACTTGCGGAAGATAACCGTAAAAATCACGATGAACGGCACAAAACAGAGCACCATCAGCGTCAGCTCATAGTTGAGCGCCAGCATGGCGACCAGGATGCCGAGGATGACAAAGATGTTCTTGGTCAGCGTGACCAGCAGGTTCGTGAACATCATCGAGATGGCGTTCGTATCGTTCGTCACGCGGGTGACGAGCTTGCCGACGGGAATCTCGTTCAGCTGCTCGTGGGACAGCGACTCAATGTGGGTGAATAGGTCCTCGCGCAGGTCGGAGATGATGCGCTGGCCGACGCGCTGCAGAATGACGGCCTGGAAGTAGGTGCTGGCCATCGAGAAAACGAGCACGCCCGCATAGACGGCGACGCCCGCGAACAGCCGCGGCAGCTCGAATTCGCCTGAGACCAGCTCCTCCAGTGCGCCGACGATCAGCGGCGAGATGATGTCATAGGCAATCGAGAACAGCATTAAAAACAGCACAACGACGAATTTCGCCAGATACGGCTTGGCGTACCCGGCCAGGCGGCGCAGAATCTCGCCGTCGTTCATCGTGCGCTCAAAGCCCATCGTCTCCTTTTTGTCCTTGATGAGGGCGTAGGCCAGCACCAGCAGCGCCGTGACGACACCGATGACTGCGCCTACCAGCAACAGCGGATTTACGTTAGCCATGGCTGCCGCCTCCTTCCTCGTCCTCGAGCTTCTGCAGATCGACCATGCGGCGGTATTCGGCGCAGCTGCGATACAATTCATCGTGCGGGCCAACGGCCTCTACCCTGCCGTCCTCGATAAAGACGATCTTGTCCAGCTGCTCCACCGTCGAAATGCGGTGGGCGATCAGCAGCGTCGTCTTGCCCGCGCGGCTGGTCTTGAGGTTGTCGAGGATGATTTTCTCGGTGCGGGTATCGACAGCCGAGACAGAGTCGTCCAGAATCAGGATCGGCGCGTTTTTCAGCAGGGCACGCGCAATCGAGATGCGCTGCTTCTGTCCGCCGGAGACGGTCACGCCGCGCTCACCGAGTACGGTCTCGTAGCCGTCCTTGAAGTCCACGATGTTGTCCCGCACATCAGCCAGCGCGGCGGCGCGGTCAATGTCGGCCTGGCTGGCGTCGTCCACGCCGAAGCCGATGTTGTGGGCAATCGTGTCCGAGAACAGGAAGTTGTCCTGCGGCACGTAGGCGCAGGCGTCGCGCACCGAATGGATGGATACGGCGTTCACGTCCTGCCCGTCCACAAACAGCGTGCCGTCGGGCACATTGTAGGTGCGCAGCAAAAGGTCCACCAGCGCGGTCTTGCCTGCGCCGGTCTTGCCGACGATGCCGACGCTCTCGCCGGGCTTGATGGTGAACGATACGTCCTTCAGCACGTCGTACTCGCCGTCTGGGTAGCGGAACGTCAGATGGCGGAACTCAATGCCGCCGTGCGGGTCGCGCAGGTCGGCGACGCCGTCGCGGTCCGCCACGTCGATGGGTGCATCCAGAAGCTCGGTAATGCGGTTCAGCGATGCCTTGCCGCGGGAGGTCTTTTCGATCAGCATCGAGATGGCCATGATGGGCCAGACGATGGCCTCAAAGTAGCCGATGTACTCCACAAGCTGACCTGCGTTGAACTGCCCGCGCCAGACGAGCCAGCCGCCGTAGCCCAAAATCACGCAGATGACCGACTCGACGAACAGCGTGACCAGCACCTCGAGCAGTGTTGCAATCTTGGTGTAGGCGACGTTGACCTCCTCGTTCTCCTTGTTGAGCCGGCGGAAGGCAATCAGCTCCTTGAGCTCCTTCACAAACGCCTTGATGACCGCAATGCCGGAAAAGTTCTCCTGCGCAAAGTCGGACAGGTCGGAGAACGCCTGCTGGCGCTCCTCCCACCGTCTGGTCATGACTTGGCTCATGACGGTGCCGAGTACGAACATGACCGCCGCCGGAATCAGCGCCAGAAGTGTTAATTTACAGTCCATCCGCCACATCTTGACCAGCGCCATAATGCCCAGCACGGCGGCGTCAAAGAACATCAAAATGCCGTCGCCGAAGCACTCCTGAATGGTGTCGAGGTCGTTGGTGTAGAGGCTCATCAGGTTGCCGACCTTGTTGACCTGATAGTACTGCTGGGACAGGCGGCGGCTGTGGTCAAACATCCGCTCCCGCAAATCGGCGGCCACGCTGACCGCTGACCCGAAGAAACAGACGCGCCACAGGAACCGCCCGATGACCATGAGCACGACGATCCAAATCATTGGCAGGCAGATGTGCTGAAACAGCACCTCCCTGGTAAAGGGCAGCGTCTGGCCGTCCACGACCACCTGCCCCAGATTTACGCCGTTGATGACCAGCCGGTACAGCTCCGGGATGAGCAGCTGAATGTAGTCCACCGTCAGCAGCGACAGAATGCCCAGCAGCAGCACCGGCGCGTACTTGAGATAGTATCGGTTGATCGCTTTGCCGAAAATCACGGCAATCCTCCCTCCTTTTCCTATTCCTGCTTTGAACAAAGTACGACAAAATGCCGTAAAATATAAGTATATCGTACCAGCGCAGGTTCGTCAATGGGACACAAAAAGTGCATTGTAGGGGCGGGGGCGCAGCACGCCCGGCCATGCGGCAGTCGTTCAGCTCCCGGGTCGATGACGAGCATCGACCCCTACATGCAGAAGCGGATGCTTGCATCCGCGGAAACAAAAGAAAAGCCCCTTGCCGAACGTATCGGCAAGGGGCTTTCTCTGGTGCGCGGTACAGGACTCGAACCTGTGACCTCCTGCACGTCAAGCAGATGCTCTACCAGCTGAGCTAACCGCGCATATACGTCACTGCGTTTCAGCGACGTATGTTATTATAGCATACTGCTTTGCGGAATGCAAGCCCTTTTTGCAAAAAAAATCAGTCCAGAATCCGCCCGTCGGTGGAAATCGTTACGACCTGCCACGGAATGAACTTGCCGGATGCCTGCAAGGCGCGCTTGGCGGCATTTTCCAGCCCGCCGCAGCAGGGCACCTCCATGCGCACAACAGTGACCTCTTGAATGTCATTGCTGCGGATGATGGCGGTCAGCTTCTCACTGTAATCGACGTCGTCCAGCTTGGGGCAGCCCACCAGCGTGATGTGCCCGCGGATGAACCGCTCGTGGAACGCGGCGTAGGCGTAGGCCGTGCAGTCGGCAGCGATCAGCAGCCGCGCACCGTCAAAGTAGGGTGCGTTCACAGGCACCAGCTTGATCTGCACGGGCCACTGGCGCAGCTGGCTGGGGGCCGTCGTCGGGGCGCTCTCCCCTGCCTCGGCGGGGTGCAGGGCCTTGGCCATGCTGCCCGGGCAGACGTGCATCGCTTTGGGCGCACTGCCGGGGCAGCCGGACGTGTGGGCGGTCTTGTGCTGCCTGGCGGCCTGCACGGCAGCCTCGTTGTAGGGCGCGGCCTCGCGCTGCTCAAACGTGATGGCCCCCGTGGGGCAGTGCGGCAGGCAGTCGCCCATGCCGTCGCAGTAGTCGTCGCGCATCAGCGTGGCCTTGCCGCCGATCATGGCGATCGCGCCCTCGTGGCAGGCGGCGGCGCAGGCCCCGCAGCCGTTGCATTTCTCCTGGTCGATGTGAATGATTTGTCGTTTCATGGTCAGCCTCCTTGACTTTGTGCTGTCATTTTACTACAATGGCAGCAAGAGTTCTGTTGTAGCAACAACATGTGAGGTGCATAATTATGGAATTGCCGGATGTACCACTGTTCCGCGGACTGACCGCCGACGAGGCCGAGGCAGCCGTAACTGCGCTGCGGATGCGCCGCAGGGCATTTGCCAAGGGGGAGATCCTGCTGGAGGCCGGGCAGAGAGCCCCGGCGCTGGGTGTTGTGCTGGTCGGGCGGGTGCACATGGAGCACCTGGACGTCTGGGGCAGCAAGACGCTGTTGGGCCAGGCCGGGCCGGGTGACCTGTTTGCCGAGACCTACGCCTGTCTGCCGGACGAGCCGCTGCGGGTCAGCGTTGTGGCCGCAGAAAACGGCGAGGCACTGTTTTTGGAGACCGGGCAGCTTTTGCAGTGCGGCTGCGAGCCGTGGCGCTGGAAGCTGACGCAAAATCTTTTGCGCATTGCAGCGCGTAAAAATCTGGGGCTGGCGCAGCGCAGCCTGTACACCGCCCCCAAGACGATCCGCGGGCGGATCACGGCGTACTTTTCGGTGCTGGCGCGGCAAAACGGCAGCCTGCGGTTTACGCTCCCCTTTGACCGCCAGCAGCTGGCCGACCACCTTGGTGTGGACCGCAGCGCCTTGAGCAATGCGCTGAGCCAGATGCAGAAGGATGGACTGCTGGTGATCGATAAGCGGGAAGTAGAGCTGAAACAGGTGGAGGAGATGTGAGGGAAGCCGTCAGCGGCCCCGACCGTTGACTGATGAGGGGCAACCTTGCGGAGATTGCCTGTAAACGGGTTATTCCCGTGAACTTACCCCTCATCCGGCCCTGCGGGGCCACCTTCCCCCAGGGGGGGAGGCTTGAAGTCTGTATAAAAAAGCCGCTGACAATTATGCCAGCGGCCTTTTTTATAAATTTATCGTACCACCGTCTCCACCTGCGGTGCGCCGCCTGCCAGCTGTTCCGCGGTGACAGGCTGTACCTCGCCGGGCTGGTCCAGCTTCTCGCGGGCTACGGCCAGCATCAGTTTGATGCGGTTTTCCTGGTTGACGCGGGTCGCGCTGGGGTCGTAGTCCACGGGGGTGATGTTCGCGTCCGGGTGCAGGGCGCGGATCTTATTGATCATGCCCTTGCCAACAATGTGGTTCGGCAGACAGCCGAACGGCTGGGCGCAGACAATGTTGCCGTAGCCGCCCTCGACCAGCTCGATCATCTCGGCGGTCAGCAGCCAGCCCTCGCCCATCTTGGCACCCAGAGAGATGATGCCCTCAGGCTTTTTCATCAGCTCGCGGAACGAGCCGGGCGCGTAGAAGCCGTACTTGCGCATGGCGTCATAGCTGGCGCAGCCGATGCCGTCCAGCCAGCTCAAGAACGCGTCCGCGCCGCCCGCCACCAGCTTGTTGCCGCCGTACAGGTCGATGTCCAGCTTGTAGTTGGCCACGCAGTACTCCACAAAGCCCATCAGGCCGGGCAGGTTGACCTCGCAGTCCTGGCTTTCCAGAAATTTTTCCAGATCATTGTTGCCCAGCGGCGAGTATTTGACATAAATCTCGCCGACGACGCCGACCTTGACCTTCGGCACGCGGGTGATGGGAATGGTCGCGTAGTCCGCGGCAATGTCGTAGAACCGGCGCTTCATGTCATGGGCGGAGTAGTTCTTGTCGTCGCGGATCCAGCCCTGTATCGTAGAGATCCACTTCTCGGTCATGGCGTCGGCGTCGCCCCTGTGGTTCTCGTAGGCGTGGGTCTGGCTGCGCAGGGCGACCAGCATATCGCCGTAAAAGATCGACGCAATGACCTTGCGCAGCAGCGGCACGGTCAGCGGCAGACCGCTGCCCTTTTCCAGACCGGAGAAGTTCAGCGATGCTACGGGAATATTGCCGTAGCCCGCCTTGACGAGCGCCTTGCGCAGCAGCTTGATGTAGTTGGACGCACGGCAGCCGCCGCCGGTCTGGGTGATGAGCAGCGCGGTGTGGTCTAAATCGTATTTGCCGCTGTTCAACGCGTCGAGAAACTGCCCGATGACGAGCAGCGCCGGGTAGCAGGTGTCGTTGTGGACGTATTTCAGGCCCAGCTGCGCGACCTCGCTGCCGCAGTTGCCGAGCACCTCGGTCTGGTAGCCCTCGCTGGCCAGTGCCGCCTGCATGAGCCGAAACTGAGTCACGGCCATGTTCGGGATCAGGATTTTATGGGTCTTTACCATGTCCTTGGTAAAGTTGGGAGTCATGTATTCCATGAAATTGCCTCTTACTTTTTGTCCTCTTTGCGTTCTTCCAGCGCCGCAAACAAACTGCGCAGTCTTATGTTCACCGCGCCCAGATTTGTGATCTCGTCGATCTTCAGCTGGGTGTACAGCTTGCTGCCCGCCTGCAGAATCTCTCGGGTCTCGTCGGTGGTGACGGCGTCCAGGCCGCAGCCGAAGGAGACGAGCTGCACAAGGTCCATATCGGGGTTCTCGGTGCAGTATTTCGCGGCGGCGTACAGGCGGCTGTGGTAGGTCCACTGGTTCAGGACGGAAGTCTGGAATTTCTGCTCGTGCCAGCTGACGGAGTCCTCGCTGATGACGGCAGCGCCCTGCCGGATGATGAGCTGGTCAATACCGTGGTTGACCTCAGGGTCAACGTGGTAGGGGCGGCCCGCCAGCACAATGATGCGGCGGCCTTCCCTGCGGGCCTGCGCAATGATCTCGGTGCCCTTGTCGCGCAGCTGCTGCATGTGGCGGGCGTACTCGTCGTAGGCCGCATCAATGGCTTCGTGCACGGCCTTCCGGTCCAGCCCCGGGAAATAATGGTCCAGCGTCTGCTGGAATTTCTTGTAGAAATCCTTGCGGCGCTCGAGGTTGAAGTAATCGTAGATGAACTTCGTCGCCTTCAGCTCGGGGCAGTTGCCCTCGAGCACCTCGGGATAGTAGGCCACGACGGGGCAGTTATAATGGTTGTCGCCCAGGTGCTCGTCCAAGTTGTAGCTCATGCAGGGGTAGAAGATCGCGTCCACGCCCTGCTCACACAGCCAGTGAATGTGGCCGTGGCTCAGCTTGGCCGGGAAGCAGGCCGTGTCGCTGGGGATCGTCGCCTGACCGCTCTGGTACAGCTTGCGGTTGGAGAAGGGGCTGACGACGACCTCAAAGCCGAGGCGGCTGAACAGCGTGTGCCAGAACGGCAAAAGCTCGTACATATTCAGGCAGAGCGGGATGCCGATCTTGCCGCGGCTGTTCGCGGGGGCTGCTGCCTTGCGGTAGCCGTCCAGCAGCTTGAGCTTGTAGGCGTAGAGGTCCAGGTCCTCGTTGTTGGCCTTGCCGGTCACGGGCTTGTCGCACCGGTTGCCGGAGATAAAGCGCTTGCCATCGGCAAAAACGTTGACGGTCAGCTGGCAGTGGTTGCCGCACCCCTGACACTGCACGGTGTTGACCTTCTGGCTGAAATGCTCCAGCTCCAGCTGGGTCAGCACGGTGCTGCGGGCGTGCGCGCCTGCCTTGGCCTTGCCGTACAGGGCCGCGCCGTAAGCGCCCATCAGGCCCGCAATGTCGGGACGGATGACGTTGACGCCCATCTCCTTCTCAAAGGCGCGGAGCACAGCCTCATTGTAGAAGGTGCCGCCCTGTACCACGATGTTGCGGCCCAGCTCCTCGGGGCTGGACGCGCGGATGACCTTGTACAGCGCGTTCTTGACGACGGAGATGGACAGACCGGCGCTGATATTTTCAATCGAGGCACCGTCCTTCTGCGCCTGCTTGACAGACGAGTTCATGAACACGGTGCAGCGGCTGCCAAGGTCAACGGGCTTGTCGGCAAACAGGCCCAGTGCGGCAAACTCCTTGACGTCGTAGCCCAGCGCCTGGGCGAACGTCTGCAAAAAGCTGCCGCAGCCGGAGGAGCAGGCTTCGTTCAGGAAGATGTTGCTGATCGCACCGTCCTCAATTTTGAAACACTTCATGTCCTGACCGCCGATGTCGATGATGAAATCCACGTCGGGCAAAAAGTGCTTGGCGGCGGTAAAGTGCGCGACAGTCTCGACAAGACCGCGGTCACAGTGGAACGCATTTTTGACGAGCTCCTCGCCGTAGCCGGTGGTGGTCACGCTGGCGATCTGCAGGCCCGGGTGATCCCTGTAGAGACCGAGCAGCGTATCCCTGACGAGCGGGATCGGGTTGCCGAGGTTCGGACGGTAGCGCTCGAACAGAATGTTCGCGTCGTTGTCGATGACGACGAGCTTGATGGTGGTGGAGCCGGAGTCGATGCCGATATGTACCGGCCCGCAGTCTGCGCCAAAGGGCAGGCAGGGCACGGTGGCCTTTAAGTGGCGGGCGTGGAAGTCCTCGTACTCCTGTTTGTTTGCGAACAGCGGCGGCAGGCTGACGTAGGTCGCTGTGGCGCTGTATTCGTCGAGACGCTTGGCAACCTCGCGCAGGTCGGATTCCTCGTCGGCATAGAACGCCGCGCCCATCGCGACGAAGAGCAGGCTGTTCTCCGGCAGGGTGCCGGTGACACCCAGAGTCTTGTCAAAGCTCCGACGCAGCGTCCCGGAGAAGGTCAGCGGGCCGCCGAGATACAGGATGTTGCCCTTGATGGGGCGGCCCTGTGCCAGACCTGCAATGGTCTGGTTGACAACGGCCTGATAGATCGACGCCGCGATGTCGCCCGCCTGTGCGCCCTGGTTGATGAGGGGCTGGATGTCGCTTTTGGCAAAAACGCCGCAGCGGCTGGCGATGGTGTAGGTGCGGGTCGCGGCCTGCGCGGCCTTGTCCATCTCGTCGGCGCCCATCTTCAGCAGGGTCGCCATCTGGTCAATGAACGCGCCCGTGCCGCCGGCGCAGCTGCCGTTCATGCGGACCTCGGTGCCGTTTGTCAGGAAAAGGATTTTGGCGTCCTCGCCGCCCAGCTCGATGATGCAGTCGGTGCCGGGGGCCAGCCGGTTGGCGGCCACACGGGTGGCAAAGACCTCCTGCACGAAGGGGACCTTGCAGCTGTCGGCCAGGCCCATACCGGCGGAGCCGGAGATGGCTAAGTAGGCGCGGCCATCGGGCAGATATTCGGCGGCAACCTTCTCAAGCAGCGCCCTGCCCTTCTCTAAAATATGGCTGAAATGGCGCTCGTAGGTCGAATAGACGATCTGCCCGGCGTCGTTCAGCACAACACATTTAATGGTGGTGGAACCAATGTCCAGACCAACTCTCATAGGATTTTGCCTCCTGCGGATGGAGTGAAATTGCGGGATATGTGCGCCGGGTCTGCCCCGCGGCGATACAATATCAGATTATATTATACAGGGTTCTGCACGATTCGGCAAGAGTACGGTGCAGGAAAACACGTTGTCAAATGCAGAAATCTGTCCTAAAAAAAACACCGAAGCGGTGCAGGAAAGTCCTGCACCGCTTCGGCATCAAAAGAAAAGAGGAGTATGGATGAAAAACTTGGGGTTCTGTTCTCAGGCCCGGGTCCCTGCTCCCTTCCTGAGAACACTTATAGTATACCCGCCATTTGTGTTAAAGTCGTGAAGGAAAATTCAACAAATTAAGAAGGGTTTGTGAACAAACCAAGCCTTTTCCCCAGGGGGGGAGCCGATCTAAACAAAAACCACCCGGCGCAAAACCGAGTGGCTATGTACAAACTTATTGCTCCTCCCGGCCCAATTTGTCGATCTGATCCTGCAAAAGCTGGGAGATCGGGCGGCGGGTGTTGCGCAGACGGTGGACCGGGGCGGCAGGGGCCGTGTGGTGCACGGGCTGTGCCTTGGCCTTGACGCGCAGACGCTCGGCGGGCTTTTCGGGAGACGGGGCGGCAGGCTTGGCGGCGGCAGCGGGACGCGGCGGCACCGGTGCGGGAATATCCGTTTCCGGTGTGCCCTGCGCAAAGCTGCGCATATCGGTGCCCAGATCCTTCAGCTCGGCCTCGGTCTGGTCAAGCGCCTGATAGATGGCCTGCGTCAGGCCGTCTAAATCCAGCGTGGCGGCGCTCAGGCGCTCGTCCACGCGGGCCAGACGCTCCCGCACCAGCATGACGCCCGACGCAATGCTGCGGGCATTCTCCGCCATGCGGTTCTTCTGGGTCTCGGCCTGCTGCTTGAGCTCCCGCTCTGCGCTCTCGGCGTACAGGCGGGCATCGGCCAGGATCTTACCGGCCTCGAGCTTGGCCTCCCGCACCAGATCGGATGTGGGGGCAGCCGGGGCGGCGGCAGTGTTCAGCGCGCGCGCGGCGGTCAGCTGCTTTTGCAGCTCGTCCACCTGCTGCTGCAGATCGTGGCATTTCAGCTGCCAGATGTTGGCGTTTTTCTGGGATTCCCGCTGGGTGGACTGGAAGGAGGCCGTCTTTTTCTTGATGGTCTCCAGCTGCTCGTCCGCCTCGCGGCGCTTGGCCTCGGCCGTGTCTGCACGCTGGGTCGCGGCAGCCAGCTCGGCCTTCAGGGCCTCCATGCGGCTGTCGGCGGTGCCCCGCTCGCTGCGCAGCTCGTCCAGCTTGGACTGCAGCTGCTGCAGCTGGCGGTTGTACTCCAGCTCGTGCTGCTGGGCCTCGTTGGCCAGTGCGTTCATGTAAGCCAGCACGTCATTTTTATCAAAGCCGAACAAGCTGGAACGAAAACCCTGTTCCTGAATGTTCATCGGTTCAGACGGCATGGCTTTTTACATCCTCTCGCAAAAAAATCATTAAGAACGCTTGTTCAGGATGCTGAGCAGGTCGTCAAAGTAATCGCCGTCATCCTCTTCCTCGGCAGGGGCTGCGGGCTGTGCGGCCACAGGCGTGTCCATGCCGGTGCTGAAGGACTGGGTGAAGATCGGGTTGGGCATGACGGGGTTGACCTGCGGCTGGACAGGCTGCACGGGCTGGACCGGAGCAGCGGCAGGCTGTGCGGCGGGCTGGGTAGCGGCCTGCGCGGCACGCTTGGCGTCAACATGGGCCTGAATGGGCTCGTCGACCTCGGGCGTGCTCTCGAAGCCTGTGGCAACGACGGTAATGCTCATCTCGTCGCTCAGGCGCTCGTCGAACGCAGTACCCCAGATGATGTTGGCATCGGGATGCGCGCTCTGGGTGATCATGCTGGCAGCGGTCTCGACATCCTCCAGGCCGATGTCGGGGCTGGAGGTGATGTTGATGATGACGCCGCGTGCACCGGCAATGCTGGTCTCCAGCAGCGGGCTGGAGATGGCAGCCTTGGCGGCGTTCTCGGCCTTGCCGGCGCCCTTGGCAACGCCGACGCCCATGTGGGCAAAGCCGGCGTCCTTCATGATGGAGCGGACGTCCGCGAAGTCCAGGTTGATGAAGGCAGGAATGTTGATCAGGCTGGAGATGCTCTCAACGCCCTGGCGCAGCACGTTGTCAGCGGCCTCGAAGGCGTTCATCAGGGTGATCTTCTCCTGGCTGATGAGCTTCAGGCGCTCGTTGGGAATGACGATCAGGGAGTCAACGTGCATCATCAGGGAAGCGATGCCCTGCTCGGCCTGCGCCATCTTGCGCTTGCCCTCAAAGGCGAAAGGCTTCGTGACGATGCCGACGGTCAGGATACCCAGGTCGTGGGCCGTCTCGGCCACGACAGGGGCAGCGCCCGTGCCGGTGCCGCCGCCCATGCCGGCGGTGATAAAGACCATCTGCGCACCCTTCAGCGCGTTGGTGATCTCGTCCTTGCTCTCCTCGGCGGCGCGCTGGCCGATCTCCGGGTCAGCACCGGCACCGCGGCCCTTGGTCAGCTTGGCACCAAGCTGGACCTTCTGGGTGGCCTTGGAGTTGAGCAGAGCCTGCTGGTCGGTGTTCATCGCGACGAACTCGACCCCGGACAGACCGGACTCCACCATGCGGTTGACGGCGTTGCCGCCGCCGCCACCTACGCCGATAACCTTGATATTGGTTACATTTTGCATTTCTTCGTCGAGAACGAATGCCATGAGTGTATCCCCCTAAAAGTGATGTTGTGAAACCGGATTCCTGGGGTGCACCCACGTATGGGCACACTAATCCGTGATTTTTTACATATAACTGTTTATAAGGATAGCAAATTTTCCGCGCAATTTCAATACCTTAGCGAGAAATTCATAAAAAAATACGGCCTGCCCTGCCCTTTTGGACAACGCAGGCCGCGATAGAGACTGTATTTTTAGTGCAAAGCTACATACTTTGTGTAAGAATGTGAAAAAATTGAGAAGCGGAGCTGCTGTAATCGGCCATGTGCCGGGCGGTCTCCCCGCAGGGGCCGGGCATGCCCGGCCCGGATGCGTAGGGCGGGCGGCAGCCCGCGGAAGGTCTCAGGAAATCTCTGCCCCCAGCCCGCGTAGTGCGGCGGGTAAATTTTCATACCCGCGGGGGATGTGCCCGGGGTCGCGCAGGCGGGTCTCACCGTCCGCGGCCAGTGCCGCCGCCAGAAGCGCCGCTCCGCCGCGCAGGTCGGGCGCAGTGACGTCCGTCCCGTGCAGGATGGCCCCGCCCGGGAGCGTCAGCTGCCGCCCCCTGACCGTGCAGGCCGCGCCCATGGCGGCAAAGCCCGCGGCACAGGCAAAGCGGTTGGCAAACAGGCTGTCGTAAATTTCGCTCTCCCCCGCTGCCGTCAGCAGCACGGCGGCGGCCAGCGGCGCAGTGTCGGTGGCAAAGGCGGGCCAGGCGTCGGCCCGCAGGTGCGCCCCGCCCCGCAGCGGCACGGCGGGGTCACGGGCCAGCCGCACGCAGTCTCCGGCCCGGCTGACCTGCACGCCGGTCCCGGCCAGAAAGCGCAGAAACGAGTCATAGCTGGCCGGGTCGCAGCCCGCAATTTCGATCTGTCCGCCCGCGCACGCCAGTGCGGCGGCGTAGGTCGCGGCGGCGATGCGGTCCGGCAGCGGGCGGTGAAAGGCTCCGCCCAGCGGTCTGCCGCCCTGCACGGTCAGCACCGGCGTGCCCGCGCCCTGAATATCCGCCCCGCAGGCAGACAGAAACGCGATCATGTCGCCGATCTCCGGCTCCTGCGCAGCGCCGCGCAGCACGGTCTGCCCCGCGGCGCAGCAGGCGGCCATCAGCAGGGTCATTGTGGCCCCGACACTGGGCAGCCGCAGTGTGAAATCCACCCCATGCAGCGGCCCCGTGCGCCGCAGCGTGACGGCAATGCCCTCCAATTCGACCTCGGCCCCCATGGCGGCCAACCCGGCCAGGTGGATGTCCACGGGCCGCGGGCCGAGGCGGCAGCCCCCGGGCAGCGGCAGGCGCACATAGCCGACGCGGCAGAGCAGCGGCGCAAGATAAAATACCGAGCTGCGCATGGCCCCGGCCAGATGCTCCGGGATGTCGCCGCAGAGACGGTCCGCGGGACGGGTGCAGAGGTCCGCCCCGCAGCGCCGCACCCGGGCCCCGACAGCGTCCAGCAGCGCCAGGCTGGTGTCCACGTCGGCCAGACGCGGGACGTCCCGCAGGCGGCAGGGGCCGTCGCAGAGCAGCGTCGCCGCCAGCAGCGGCAGGGTGCTGTTTTTGGCGGCGGCAGGCCGGATGCTGCCGTGCAGGGTGCGTCTGCCGTGGATGGTGATCGTCTGCATGAGCGGGGCCTCCTAAACCTATGATATTGCCAGAAAGCGGGAGGATGCGCGGTAGGGGCCGCATATATGCGGCCCGCAGCCTTCCGGCAGACAGCCGGCTGCCTTACACGCGCGGGCCGGGCATGCCCGGCCCCTACCGGGCGGCATTGTCAGTCAACGGGCCGCCGCCGCATACTCTCCCCTCATCCGACCCTGCGGGGCGACCTTCCCCCAAGGGGGAAGGCAAGGGGTATCTCTACCCCGTTATATGCCGCGTTCCCTCCCGCTTATTACAGCAGCAGCGGCTGGATCTGCACGCCGCGCAGCGCAGCCTCTAATGTGTCGGGCAGGAGCGTGAAATCGCTTTTCAGGCTGCACGGCTTTTTGTAGCTGTCGTCCTGGCCGAAGGGCACAAAATAGTAGCTGCGCCGCTGCAAAAGCTGGCCCAGCGCCGGGGCACTGCCCGAAAGCCCATCGTTCGTGGACGGCGCGATAATAATGGGCCGTCCGCCGCGCAAAAGGCTTTTTGCAGCCAGCGTCACGGGAGTCGAGCTGATGCCTGCGGCCAGCAGCGCCATCGTGGTGCCGGTGGCCGGGGCGATGATGAGCGCCTCGGCAAGCCGCTGCGGGCCGAGCGGCTCAACGGCCTGCAGGGTCGTCAGCGGTCTGTGGCCGGTCACTTCATATAAGGTCTGCCGCAGGGCCGACGCGGTGCCGAAGCGGGTATCCAGCCCGGCGGCGCTGGCACTTAAAATGGGCAGGACGTCCCACCCGCGGGCAGTCAGGACACGCAGCTGAGGCAGCACCGCAGCAAAGCTGCAAAAGCTGCCGCACAGCGCAAAGGCGACGGTGCGTTTGGATTGGGTGGTCATGGGGCGGTGCTCCTTTCGTCGGGATCGCGTTCTTCCAGGATCGCCAGCACGGTCTGTGCAATCAGCGCCCCGGCTGTCTGCGGCGCGCAGCGGCCCGGCAGGGCCAGGGCGTGCTCGGCGTGCAGACCCAGTTCCTCTGCGGCGGCAAAGTCGGTGCCGCCGGGCAGACTGGCCAGGTCAATGATGAGCGCCCCGCCCGGCAGCTGCTGCAGAAGGGCCCGGGGCAGCACCGGCGCGGGGATCGTGTTGATGACGGCGTCAAAGCCGGGCAGCAGTGTGGGCAGGGCCGTCAGGGGCGCGGCGCGGCACCCGGCACAGCGGGCATTGGCGCGCTGCTCGGGGCTGCGGGCGGCCACGGTGACGCGCCCGCCCAGCAGCACCAGCCGCCGTGCCACAGCACGCCCGACGCGGCCATAGCCCAGCACGAGAAAGCCGCTCTCCCAGATCGTGCGCTCCCGCAGGCGGAGCAGCAGCTCAAGACAGCCCTCGGCGGTGGGCACGGCGTTCAGGCATTCCAGCTCGGGCCGCAGAAAATAATCGATCAGCGGCAGCCCGGCCTCCCGCGCGGCCATCCGCACCGGCATCCCGGGACGGCCCGCTAAGATCAGCGTCCCCTGCCCCGCACCCTGCAGTGCGCGGGCGACCTCGTCACTGACGCGGCCCTGGGACATGGGCAGCAAAATGTAATCGGCTGCGGCGGCATTGTCGGCGGCGGTCACGCCGTAACCCGCACGGCGCAGCACGCGCGCCGCCGCCTGCTGGCGGGCATCGTGCCCGACCACGCAAAATGTTTTCGGCATAGGCGCTCACCTCGGTTTGATTTGCGCCATACTATGCCGGGGCACGTGTACCTGTGCCTTCTGCCTTCCCCATCGGGGGAAGGCGGCCCGCAGGGCCGGATGAGGGCAGAGCGTGCCCTATTGCCAATTCACGGGCAATTGCGGCGGCTCTGCCCTCGTCAGTCGCTTTCAGCGACAGCTTCCCCCGAGGGGGAAGCCCCGGCACGCAAAAAAAGGCACCCACCTTTTCCTAAAAGATGGATGCCTTTTTACTCAAAAATATTTCAGCCCGTCGCACTGGCCGCGCCAGACGAGGAGCGGGTTGATGGGCACGGTGCCGATGCGCAGCTCGGCCACAACGGTCCTGCCGCTGGTGCCCAGCAGCTGGCCCTGCTTGACATCGTCCCCGGCCTTGACGTCCAGTGCGGTCAGGCCGTAGAAGATGCTCCTGAGGCCCGCGCCGTGGTCGATGACGACGGTGCAGCCGTAGCTGCCGCCAAGGTCCTCGGCCAGCAGCACATGGCCGCTGGCGGGCACGATCATAGAATCCTTCGACTTCTTCGGCTTGATGACGACATTTGTCGAGGTGCGCCCGCCGTAGCCGTAGTTCGTGCTGCGCTCGCTGTAGGAACGGCCCACGTACTCGGTCATGCCGTAGAGCAGCGGCGTGTCAAAGCTGTCCAGGAACGGTTGCACAAAGCCGCCCACGGCCCACTGGATCTCGCCGCCGTCAGTCGTCAGCAGCCTGCGGACGGCATCGGGGGCGTCGTCCGCGCCGATGTAGGGCGACGTCAGCTGGGACTTGGCGCTGTAATCCTTGTAGGAGTAGGAGGCCGCGCGGACCGACAGCGTCAGCGTTTCGGTATAGCCGTCGGCAGTCACGGTCAGCTCGGTGTTTCCGGTCTCTGCGTTCCACGGGATGGGCAGGTAGCAGATCCAGCCGTTGGCGGCCCTGACGAAGCCCGTGCTTTCCAGCGGACCCGTCAGCGTCGGTTCGGTCCGGCTCATGGTGCTGCCGACACGCACGGCGGCTACGCTGCCCTGCTGCACCGTCGGTGTGCAGAGCGTGACGGACGGTTTGATGCTGACGGTGAAGCGGAACTGCCAGGTCTCGGTGCCGGTGACGCTGGAGCGGTCCTCGGCGGCGCTGTCAGACGCGGTGACGACGAGCTTGGCGTCAAACGTGCCGTTCTCCGCAAACAGATAGCTGCGGAAGCCGGTGGCGCTGCCCTCGTACACGGTCTCCCTGTCGGCGTCGGTGATGGTCAGCTGGGTGCTGTAGTCGGACGGCGTCACGATAATATCCGGCGATGCGTCGGATATGGCATCCTCGAGCACAACGGGAGAGGAATTGAGCGTTTCGGCGTAGGTGCGCCTGAAAAAGCTGCCGACCACCGGCACGTGCCACTTGTAGGCCGTGGGAGCAAGCTCCTGGCCGTCAAAGGTGACCTTGACTTCGGGCAGCATGTCAGGCGTGGCGCTGCGGTAAAGCCATGCTACGCCGCCGCCTGCGATGATGAGCACGAACAGCACAACAAGGAGCAGCCACTTGAACATGCCGAACACACCGCGCCCGAGGGCCTGCGGGATCGTATCCTGCGGCTCGTCGTCCTCGTCGTCGGCGGCGCTGTCATGCTGCGGTGCCTCGGACGCCGGGGCAGGCCCGGCAGACGGCGCGGGGTCCTCCTCCAGCCCGGCCATGATCTGCGCAATCGAAAGCTGCGCCGTGCGGGAGATGTTCGCCATGCGTGCGGCCTCAGCGGCAAGGGCTTTATCGTTGGCAAGGTCATCGCTGAAAACAAGGCCGGACGGCTCGGCAGCGTCCTCCGCGGGGACGTCCCCGGTTTGCTCGGGCGTGTCGGTGACGGCTGTGTCTGCCGCGGCGGCCTCGGGGGGCGCTTCTGCCGCAGGCGTATCGTCGGCGGCAGGGGCGTCCGCTGTCGGTTCGGGCTCCGTCACGGCGGGCTCGGCCCTTTCCGCAGGCTCGGGCAGCTCCGGGGTACTCGGGACGTCGGGCGCGGTGGGTGCGGCAGCGTCCTCCCGGGCGGGGGTCTCCGGCGGTTCGGGCTTGCTTTCGGATTTGGGCTCGGCAAGTTCCGGCGCGGCGGGAACGGGGCTGTCCTGTGCGGGAGCCTTGCGCTCCTGGGTCTCGTCAGCCGGGGCTTTTTTCGTCGTCTTAGCAGCCTTCGGCGTCTTGGGCTTTGCGGTTTTTGTTGTTTTTGTTGTCTTTGTGTTTTTTTTGGCCCGCGGCTTCTTGGGGGACGCGGCAGGCTTTTTCGTGGTCTGCCCGTCTGCGGCGGGCGGCTCGGCGCTGTCCGTCGGCGCAGGGGGCGTGTCGGCGGCAGGCTGGGGGCTGGCTGCCTTGCGGCGCCGGGGCTTCGGCTTGGGGGCCTCCTCCGGCTGTACCGCAGTGGATTTCTTATCTTCTTCCATACTCACACTCACTCTTTTAGGGACCTTTATGGATGCCCGGCAAAACGGCAGCGGCACGGCAGGCCGGGTGTGCCGTGTGCAGCTATTTTATTCAGCCTCGCGGAATTGCAGACCACTGTTTCCGTCCAGCGCGGTCTGCGGGTCAGTGGATTTGCTGCCGATGCGCAGCTCGTAGATCAGGTTGTGGGCCGTCCCGGCGGTGCCCAGCGGGTCGCCGGCGGACACACTCTGCCCGCGCTCCACGCCGACAGTCTCCAGCCCGTACAGGTAGCTCTTTACGCCGCAGCCGTGGTCGATGACCACCGTGCCGCCGGTCAGGGTCAGCATGCCCGCAAAGACAACGTTGCCTGCCTGCGGGGCGGTGACGGTCTCGCCGTCCGCGGCGGCATAGGTCAGGCCGGTGGCCTGGCCGCTGCGCTGGCCGTCCACCATCTGGGTGACACCGTACTCCATGGCGACAGCGCCCGCGCTGGGGGCCTCAAAGCGGCCATTCCAGAGTTTGGCGGAGCTGCCCGTTGTGTACAGCGGCCATATAGCGTTGCGGAACTCCTCCCCGCCGCCGGTGTCCTCCTCGGCGGGGACGGTGACCGTATCATACATGGTGCGGGTGACGGTCAGGGTGATGTCCTTTTCCAGGCTCCCGCAGGTCAGGTGCAGCGTATGGTCGCCGCCCTCGGCGTTGTAGGTCACGGGAATATAGCCCATGTAGCCGCTGGCGGTCTTGCGGAACCAAACGGTGCCCAGATCGGTCTCCAGGCTCGGCTCGCCGTCCAGAATGCCGGACAGCTGCACAGCCACGATGCTGCCCTGCGGCGCGCGCTCGGTGCTCAGGGTGACCTTGGGGTTCATCGCCATTGTGTAGCCGGCGCGGTAGGCGTACCAGCCCACGGGGTCGCCGGGGTTGTCCGCACTGCTGTGGTGCGCGGTCACGATGATCTGATAGTCCCCGTTTTGTGTATAGGTATAGGTATTGCAGTCGGCCAGTGCGCCGGTCCAGACCGTGCCGTCGGGCGCGGTGATCTGAAGCTCGGCAGCGGTGACCCAGTCGGGCAGGACGAGCTGCGGCACGGTATCGGTGAAGGTGCCCAGCTTCTGCACGGTCAGGTTCGTCGGGCTTTCGTAGGTCTTGTTGACCTTATCGCCCAGCACCGGGATGACCCAGCTCCATCCGTTGGGCTCGAGGGTCTGCTCACCGAAGGTGACGGCCTCCTGCGGCAGGGCATCCGTCCCGGTGCGGCTGTAAAGAAAAGCCGCCGTTCCGCCCAGGATGGCGGCAATCATAACGGCGACCATCACAAGCCAAAGCAGCAGTTTACGCATATTGTGTTTTCTCCGTGGCAGTATGGCATTGCCAAAAAGCCGGACGCCGTCAGGTCGGTGCCCAGCCGGGTTGTGGCGGCAGAAAGGCTTCCCCTGCGGGGGAAGCCTTGAGGATCATTTACTCCTTCTCCTCTGCGGGGGCGGAGGGGATGTTCTCGTAGGTGGTGGAATCCTCGTCGTCGTAATCGTCATCCTCGTAGTCGTCGCTGAACAACAGGCGCTCGTACTCGTCCAGCTCCTTTTCACGGTGGTAGAGATAGAGTGCGGCGGCGGTCAGGGCACCGGCAGCGGCAAACAGGAACGCCAGAACGGCGCCGAAGGTGGTTTTCTTCATCATAGTAGTTCTCCTTTTGCAAATGCTGCGCTGCAACGCAGCTTTCGTGAAAAACGCCGCAGCGGGCGTGCATACAAAGCAATAGTGCTAACCTTATTATACCCGACGCAGAGGGCAATTACAACCCGAACATTTGTAAAATATTAAAGGTATTTTTTTGCTGTTTTTACGCGGATCGCTGCAGGACAAAGGGTACATTTGAGCCAAGGGAGGCATGAGGTATATGGGAAGGTTGCAGGGGAGGGATTTATCCCTCCCGGAATGCTTGCGTGGCCGGAAACCCTCACGGAGGGGTCAAGACCCCTCCCTACGGTGTGCCGTTCACGGGTGCTTTGTAGGGAGCGGTCTTGACCGCTCCGGGGAAGTGTGCGGCTGCCATCCACTCCACGGGAGGGATAAATCCCTCCCCTACGCAAAACAAAAATGCGGTCTCCGTGCAGGAGGCCGCATTTTTATACGATTTTCAGAACAGCCTATCCACCGGGTACAGCCCATCCTCGCTCATCTTTTTCAGGGCTTCGACCAGTTCGGGCTTGTCCTCGCGGTAGGTGATGCCGTGCCATTTGTCGGCACTGGTCAGCACATGGACGTCCGCCTTACCGGCCTCCAGCGCGTTCGTCACGACGGTGGGCAGGTAATATTCGCACTTCATCGGGTTGACGGGCAGGCTGGCCTGCAGGAACGCGGCAAAACCGGCCTTGGCCTCCTGCACGTAGGCGGGGGTGAAGCCCCACAGGTTCATCGAGACAACACAGTCGGCGGGCAGGTCGGCCCAGCTCTTGCCGCCGTCCTCGCTGTAATGGATGCCGTCGGCGTAGGGCTCGATGCAGGTGCGCTCGGTCACGCTGACGAGGTTGCGGCTCTCGTCGGTCACGCAGACGCCGCGGCTGACACTGCCGTTGGCGCTGACCGTGTTGCCCAGCAGGAAGCCGACCATGGCCCAGGCGTAGCGGTCCCCGTCGGCGTGGGTGCTCAGGTAGTCGTAGATGAGCTTGAAGCCCTGCGGGCCGTAGTAGTCGTCGGCGTTGATGACCGCAAACGGTGCGTCGCCGATGGCCTCCTCGGCCACGAGGATGGCATGGGCGGTGCCCCAGGGCTTGACGCGGCCCTCCGGCACGGTGAAGCCCTCGGGCAGCTTCTCCAGCTGCTGGTAGGCGTAGCGGACCTCGAACCCGGCGCGCACGGCACGGGCACCGACGGCCTCTTTAAACGCCTGCTCGATCTCGTGCTTGATGATAAAGACGACGGTCTTGAACCCGGCGCGGCGGGCATCGTACAGGCTGTAGTCGAGGATGGCCTCGCCGGACGGGCCGACGGGGTCGATCTGTTTGAGCCCGCCGTAGCGGCTGCCCATACCGGCGGCCATGACAACGAGGATCGGTTTGGTCTGCATAATTTGCACTCTCCCAATATTTGTAGGGGAGGGATTCATCCCTCCCGGGTATTCTGCGGCTGCCGCGGCGTACCTGCGGAGCGGTCAAGACCGCTCCCTACAAAGCACCCGTAAACGTCATTCTGTAGGGAGGGGTCTTGACCCCTCCGGGACGTGTGCCGCGTCGCTAAGTCCACGGGAGGGATGAATCCCTCCCCTACGGGCGTATTTTAAGTTTACTCCATTTCTCCTGCTATTGCAAGCACCTTATAAAATTTGAAAAAACTGCGCAATTTCCGCAGATTGTGACCCGGTTTGCTATGGCAACTTAAAACAGAAAATGCTATAATGAATAAAACTACAAAACAGGAGGGCTTTTTCCGATGGAACATACCGGAAAACGTGCGCTGGTGCTGGCTGGCGGCGGGGCCAAGGGCAGCTATCAGATCGGCGTCTGGCGCGCTCTGCAGGAGCTGGACTGGACGCCTGACATCATCACGGGCGCAAGCGTCGGCACGCTGAACGGCTGCCTGTTCACGATGGGCAAGATCCAGGAGGCCGAGGACCTGTGGCGCAGCCTGGAAATTCACGATGTTCTCGAAGTCCCCGCAACGCTCAAGCCCGAGGAGCTGCGCACGTTCTTCCTCGACATCATCCGCAGCGGCGGACTGAACGTTGAACCGCTGGCCGAGATGATCGACCGTCTGATCGACGAGGACGCCGTGCGCGCATCGCCTATCCACTTCGGCCTTGTCATGACCGAGCTGGGCAGCCTGCGCAGCGTGCAGTGCCCCATCGAGGACATCCCCGAAGGGCAGTTAAAGGACTATATGCTGGCGTCCAGTGCCTGCTTCCCGGCCCTGCGCCCGCGGGAAATTGACGGTGTAAAGTACATTGACGGCGGCTGGCGCGACAATATGCCGCTGGATCTGGCCGCAAAAATGGGCGCAGCGGAGCTGCTCGGCGTCGATGTGGACGGCATCGGCATTGTACGCCCCAACACCACTGGCCTGCCGACGCGCATCGTGCGCAGCCATTGGGATTTGGGCCCGACGCTGGACTTTGACCCCGCCCGCGCCGGGCGCAACATCGCGCTGGGCTACTTTGACACGCTGCGGCTGTTTGGCCGCTGCGGCGGCACGGCCTACGCCATGCTGCCCGACAATGAGGAATTTCTGGCTCGTTTTGCCGAGCAATACCAAAAGCTGCTGGCCGAGGTCTGCGCCCGCGCACCGGAAATTGACCTTGTGGAGAAAAACGCGCGGCTGCGCGCAAACTACCCGGCGCCCTACGCACCGAACCCGAGTGCGCCCACCCGCGGCGCACTGGCCCCGCTGGAGCTGGCCGCCGAGCACGTCGGCGTGCCCGAGGACATGCCCTACACGCCGAAGCTGCTGGCTGCGACCTTCATGGGCAGCTTTGACAAGGACCCGGCAGACCGCTTCCCCGCCCTGCTGGACGGCAGAGACAACACCCTCGTGACCGAGCGTGCCATCGCCGCCGCCGTGCCCGAGGAATTCGTGACCGCCCTGGTCAGCAAGACCCTGGGCGAGCTGCCGATTTTGTAAAAAGGCTTCCCCCTTGGGGCCCCGCCAGCGTTTGCCAAAGTATCGCGCTGTATGGGCCGGGCGGTAAGCCTTTAACGGGTGTCTGCGGCGAACCCGCCCCTCATCCGACCCTGCGGGAGTCCACTCCCGGAGGGGGCCAAGAAGAAAAAAGGAGGCATCCTATGCACACCTATACCGGCGTACCGGCGTCCACCGGCATTGTGGTCGGCCCGGTTGAGCAGATCGACCACGGCACCACCGGCCTGCACCGCATCGTCTGCGACCCGTTCCGGGAGCGTGCCCTCTACGACGTCGCCGTCGTGCTGGCCAAGGATGAGCTGCGCCGTTTGAGCCAGCGCGCCAAGGGGCCGGACGCGGATATTCTGCTGTTCCAGATCGCCCTGCTGGAGGACGAGTCCTTCACGAACGAGATCGGTGACTATATCGCCGCCGGTGCGGGCGGGGCTGCCGCCGTCGAGCGCGCCGAGCAGATTTTTGCGGGCCGCCTGAAAAACGTCGATGATGAGTACATCCGGGAGCGCAGCGTCGATGTCTGCGACGTCTGCCGCCGCGTGGTGGATATTCTGGACGGACGCCCGCGCCGCCGCCTGCATCTGAAGCGCCCCAGCATCCTGGTGGCGGACCGCTTCTTCCCCAGTGACCTGTTCAGTCTGGACCGCCGCATGGTGCTGGGCCTGGCCAGCGACCAGGACAGCACGGTCAGCCATGCCGCCATCATGGCCCGCAGCATGGGCATCCCGGCGGTGGTACAGCTGGGCGGCGGCACTGCGGCCATGGCCGTGGGCCACCGTGCAATCCTTGACGCCGACAACGGCACGCTTATTGTGGAGCCGGACGGTGCGCAGATCGCCCAGGCGGACTGTAAAATTGCATTGAGCCGCCTGCACGGCCAGAAACCCGACCCCGTGGCCGCCCTGCCCTGCCTGACGAAGGACGGCACGGCCTTCCGCCTGATGCCGACCTGCAACATCAGCGACAGCGACGTGCCCCATACGCGCGGCGCGGCGGGCATCGGCCTTGTGCGCACCGAGACCGCGATTCTGTACGACCAGAGCGACGAGGTGCAGACCACCCGTCTGCGCGAGCTGCTGAAAAGCGCCGAGGGCGTGCCCGTGCTGCTGCGCACCTGCGATACCCGCGCCGACGACGACGCCCCCTGGGCCGGGGAGACGCAGGACCGCCTGCGCGGCAACCGGCTGTTCAAGCCGCAGATCCGGGCGCTGCTGCGCGCCGCCACGGACGGCGACCTGCGGGTCGTGTTTCCGATGATAAAAGATGTGGCCGACTGGGATCGCTGCGTTGACGAGGTCAACACCTGCCGCGACGAGCTGCTGGCCGAGGGCCGCGAGACCGGCTCGATGATGCTGGGCTGCGTTGTGGACATGCCGTCCGCCGCGGTCATGGCCGGGGATATGATGGAGCACGGCGCGCAGCTGATGGCTGTGGATATTGAGGACCTGACCCGCTACACGCTGGGCCTTGTGCAGAACCCCACCGCCGCCGTGAACCAGCTGACGAACCCCGCCGTGCTGCGCCTTGTCAGCGGCATTCTGGAGCAGGCGCAGGAGCGCGGCGCACAGGTCTATCTCTGCGGTATCACCGTGGCCGCCGTGGATGCCATGCCGGCCTATTTAAAGCTCGGCATCCGCACCTTCAGCGCCGAGCCCGCGGCGCTATTGCCGCTGAAGAAACTGCTGATGGAGCAGGAGCTATAAAATGGGAGCCTTCCCCCCTCGGGGGAAGGTGTCTGCGGCCCCGCCCGCAGACGGATGAGGGCAGACCTTGCCACTGCCACCCGGTAATGGGCTGTCAGGGCACACTCTCCCCACATCAGTCCGCTTCGCGGACAGCTTCTCCCCCAGGGGAGAAGCCTTTTCCGCAAAATATAAATGAAAATGCCCGCCGTGTTTCCACGGCGGGCATTGTTCATGCGATCAATTACTGAGCAGCAGCCTTGTTGGCGCGCTTAGCCATGCGGCTGATCTTGCGGGCAGCGGTGTTCTTATGGATAACACCCTTGCTCTTAGCAGAGTCGATGGCAGAGACAGCAACCTTAACGACGGTCTCCTTGTCAGCAGCATTGCTGTCGATGGCAGCGTTTGCCTTCTTGACCACTGTTTTCAGGTTGGACTTGACGACCTTGTTGTGCAGAGCCTCTTTCTTGGCCTGAACAACACGATCCTTCTGAGATTTAATATTAGGCATTCGTTCCACCTCCTTGGTTCCCCATAACAGTACAAGTTATCCTACCACACTTTTTGCAAAGTTGCAAGGGCTTTTTGAAAAAAACTTCATAGAAACCAAAAAAATCGCATAAAATTCTGGTACAAGGGGGTGTGTGCCATGCAAAAGCTGCGCCGGTGGGCGGCGGCTGCGCTGTGCGGGGCCGCATTTGCGGGCAGTGCGGCGGCGGTTCTGGCCGCGTGTGCGGTCTGCCCCGGGCGGGCGTGGATCGTGCGCGGGGCGCTGTTTTTGCAGGACCCCGCGGCGGCTGCGGCCATCGCCTGGCCAGCGGATGCCGCCCGGGCAGCCTACAAGCCCCAGAAGCCGGACCGCCGCCCCACGCCAGTGCCCACGGCGACGCCCTCCCCGGCCCCGACAGCTGCGGCGACGCCCACGCCGGAGCCGTCCCCCGCTTCCACGCCGCTGCCCAGCGCCGCGCCGGAGCTGGACGACGCGGGCCGCATCCGCAGCGTGACGCTCAGGCAGGGCAGCGGCGACGGCTATGTGGCACTGGCCGCAGGCAGCATCCGAAACAGCACCGAGCACACCGACGCTGATCTGCGCGCCGCTGTGACGACGCAAAATTTACCGTTTGCCGTTGAAAAGAACAGTGCCCTGCCGCAGGTGCTCATCATGCACACCCATGCCACCGAGAGCTACCAGACCTGGCCGGACCCCGTGTTTGACCCCGGCTACACGGCCCGCAGCAAAAGCACGGCGCTGAATATGTGCGCCGTCGGAGAGAAAATGGCGCAGGTGCTCAACGCGGCGGGCATACGCACGCTGCACGATGAAACGCTCTACGACGCGCCCGGCTACACCGACAGCTATAAGCGCAGCCGCGCGGGCGTGCAGGCGTATCTGGAGCGCTACCCTTCTATAAGGGTCGTGCTGGATGTCCACCGCGATGCCATCGAGGACAGCGACGGCACGCGGGTCAAGCCCGTGTGCGAGATCGACGGCGAGAGCACGGCGCAGGTCATGGTCATTGCCGGATGCGGCAACGGCAGCAGCATTGCCCTGCCTAACTGGCGGCTCAATCTGCGTTTTGCCGCCGAATGGGAGGCCGCTATGGAAAGTGCCTACCCGGGCCTGACCCGCCCCGTGCTGTGCGGGTATCGGTTTTACAATCAGGATTTGACGACAGGCAGTCTTTTAATAGAGATCGGCGGCCACGCGAACACGCTGGACGAGGCCCTCCGCGCCGGAGAGTACGCCGCCAAAGCGTTGGCCGGAGTGCTGGGAGGGTAAATCTCAAAATCTTTTATTACAATTTTAATCGAGGTCGGGATTCATCCCTCCCGGGCAGCTTGCGCCGCCGCACACTCCCACGGGCGGATATGGAATCCGCCCCTACGGTAGGAATCGGCGTCCCCGACGCCCCGCAGACCTTCATGGCATCGCAAACGTAACATCATCGCCGAGCGGTAGGGGCCGGACATGTCCGGCCCTGCACCTTCCCATAAACGCCTGCCCGCTGGATACCTCCGGGCCGGGCATGCCCGGCCCCTACAACCCTGCAACTCTGCAAATATCGGCTCTTTACTTTTTATAAAATACCTGTTACAATAGGAACATTCATATATATAAAGAGGAGTGGACTATCCATGCAGAGAACGGAACTTGCATCGCTGTACAAGGCCACCCCTGCAGACGGCACCAAGGTCACCGTCTGCGGCTGGGCCAAGACTGTGCGCGATTCTAAAAATATCGGCTTTATCTCGCTGTCCGACGGCAGCTGCTATAAGCCCGTCCAGATCGTTTTTCAGGCCGACAAGCTCGCCAACTATGCCGAGATCGCCAAGTGCGGTCTGTACACGAGCTTTGAGGTCACCGGCAGCGTTGTTGTGACCCCGGGCGCCAAGCAGCCCTTTGAGATCAATGCGGATGAAATCACCGTGCTTGGCCCCTGCGGCGGCGACTATCCGCTGCAGAAAAAGAAGATGGGCATGGACTACCTGCGCACCATGACCCACCTGCGCCCCCGTACCAACACCTTCAACGCTGCGTTCCGCGTGCGCGGCCAGGCGGCGTTCGCCCTGCACCAGTTCTTCCATGAGCACGGCTTTACCTACGTGCATACGCCGATTTTCACAGGCTCTGACTGTGAGGGCGCCGGTGAGATGTTCCAAGTGACCACCCTTGACCTCAACGATATCCCCCGCAACGACGAGGGCGGCGTTGACTACACGAAGGACTTCTTCAAGCGTCCTGTCAACCTGACCGTTTCCGGCCAGCTGGAGGCCGAGGCCATGGCCATGGCGCTGGGCAACGTCTACACGTTCGGCCCCACCTTCCGCGCCGAGAAGAGCTACGACACCCGCCACGCCGCCGAGTTCTGGATGATCGAGCCCGAGATGGCCTTCGCCGACCTGAACACCTATCTCGAGACCGCCGAGGCTATGACCCGCTACGTCATCCGCTACCTGCTGGACAACTGCCCCGACGAGCTGGCCTTCTTCAACCAGTTCTTTGACAAGGGCCTGATCGAGCGTCTCGAGCTGGTCGCATCCAGCGACTTTGCCCGCGTGACCTACACCGACGCCATCGAGCTGCTGAAGAAGAACAACGACAACTTCCAGTATAAAGTCGAGTGGGGCACCGACCTGCAGACCGAGCACGAGCGCTATCTGACCGAGCAGATCTTCAAGAAGCCCGTGTTCGTCACCGACTACCCGAAGGAAATCAAGGCATTCTACATGCGCCAGAACGAGGACGGCAAGACCGTGGCCGCCGCCGATATGCTGGTTCCCGGCATCGGTGAGCTGATCGGCGGCTCTCAGCGTGAGGAGCGCCTCGATGTGCTGGAGGCCCGCATGAAGGAGCTGGGCCTGAACACCGCCGACTACGACTGGTATCTCGACCTGCGCCGCTACGGCAGCGTCAAGCATGCGGGCTACGGTCTGGGCTTTGAGCGCCTGCTGATGTACGTCACCGGCATCCCCAACATCCGCGACGTCATCCCCTTCCCCCGTACCTGCGGTGGTTTTTGATGCAGCCCATTGCCGCACCGCTGCTGCAATGGTTTAACGCAAACAAGAGGCTCCTGCCTTTTCGGCAGGAGCCTTCTGCGTACCATATCTGGGTCAGCGAGATCATGCTCCAACAGACCCGTGTGGCAGCGGCCATCCCCTATTATGAACGCTTTATCGCGGCTTTGCCGGACCCCGCCGCGCTGGCGGCCTGTGAGCCGGACGCCCTGCGCAAGCTGTGGCAGGGGCTGGGCTACTACAACCGCGTCAACAATATGCAGAAGGCTGCCCGCATCGTCTGCGAGCAGTACGGCGGCGACCTGCCCGCCGACTACGACGCCCTGCGCAGTCTGCCGGGCATCGGTGATTACACGGCGGGCGCGGTGGCCAGCATTGCGTTTGGCATCCCCGTCCCCGCGGTGGACGGCAATGTCCTGCGCGTTTTTGCGCGGCTGTACAACGACGACGCCGACGTCATGGCCCCGGCAACGAAGAAAGCCTTTACCGTGCGGGTGCTGGACCAGATGCCCAAGGCTACGCCCGGCCCCTACAACGAGGCCCTGATGGAGCTTGGTGCGCTGGTCTGCATCCCCGGCACGCCCCACTGTGAGGAATGCCCGCTGGCCGATTTGTGCCGGGGCTATGCGGCTGGCCGGGCGGACCAGCTGCCTGTGAAGCCCGCGCCCAAGGCCAAGGGCAAGGTGCCCGTGACGGTGGCGTTGATTGAAAGTGAGCAGGGATTGCTTTTGCAGCGCCGCCCCGCACGGGGACTGCTGGCCGGATTGTGGCAGCCCGCAGCGTGGGAAAAAGCGCTGACGCGGGACGAGCTGACCGCCGCGCTGGCGGGCATCGGTGTACAGGCCGCGCTGGACGAGCCCCTGCCCCCCGCAAAGCACGTATTTACGCACAAGATTTGGGAGCTTGGCGGCTGGCGAGGCACCGCCCCCGCCTGTGCTCTGCCCGAAGGGTATGTCTGGGCCGCGCCGGAGGATTTGGCAGAGGTCTACCCCGTGCCGAATGCGTTCGGGGCGTATGTGAAGGCGAAGTGAGGGTGAGTTTTTCATGGCCATGAACGGCCAGAACCCCTCAGGCCTTGCGGGCTCGGCTCGTTTGCCGCTATGTATAACCTCCCGTGGGCTGTGCGCCAGCCACACACCTCCTCGGAGCGGTCAAGACCGCTCCCTACAAACCGGCCGTGAACGACATTCCGTAGGGAGGGGTCTTGACCCCTCCACGCCCGTAAAAAGGCAATAGAGCCGTAGGGGCCGCACATGTGCGGCCCGCAGCCTGCCCGTCAGCACCCGTTCCAGGAAAGCCGCGGGCGGCATATATGCCGCCCCTACAAGCCATCCCGCAAACGCCCGCCTGCCTTATACGTCCCGGGCCGGGCATGCCCGGCCCCTACAATACAACCAACAAAAACAGGAGCATCACCACCCACGGTGACGCTCCTGTTCTTTTTTACATAGTATGGCTTGCTGCGGTCACTCCAAGTTACCGGTCAGCAGCATGACGGACGTCAACGCGGCTAACGGCGCGGTCTCGCAGCGCAAAATCCGGGGGCCTAACCCTACGGTCACAGCCCCGGCGGCCTTCGCGGCCTCGGCCTCCTCGACGGAGAAGCCGCCCTCGCTGCCGGTCACGATGGCAATGCGCTTGTACTGCCCGGGGTGCAGCACCTCCCGCAGGGGTGCGCCGCCGCCCTCGTAAAAGAACAGAACAACGTCAAAATCTGCAAATGCTTTGCAAACCGCGGCAAAATCGTTCAGCGGCAGGGCCACGTGGGGCAGCATGGCGCGGCCCGCCTGCTTGGCGGCCTCGGCGGCAATGCGGTTGTAGCGCTCGTTCTTGACGTCCTCTTTTTTCGGCGTGGCTACGCAATAGCGGCTGAAAAACGGCACGACCTCGGTCACGCCCAGCTCGACGCTGTGGCGGATGACCTCCTCCAGCTTGCCCGCCTTGGGGTAGCCCGCAAACAGCGTCACGGCGCAGTCCGGCTCGGCCTTGCTCGTTGTGCCGTCGGTGACGGAAAACTCCACCCGCCCCGGCTCGATGGCCGTGACCGTGCCGAGGTATTCCAGCCCGTCCGGCCCGCAGAGCACGACCTCCTCACCGATTCTGGCGCGCATGACGTCGGCCAGATGGTGGGCGTCGCTGCCGGTCAGCGCGGCGCGGCCATCGGCCAGCTCCCGCGTAAAATAACGATGCGGCATAGATCAAGCCTCTTTCTTTTCGCAGATGATGCAGACCCAGCCGCGCTTCTCCTTGACCTCGACAGGCTCGAGACCTGCGGCCTTCAGCCCGGCCAGCACTTCGTCCTTGCGCTCGTCGATGATGCCGCTGGCGATGAACCGTGCGCCCGGGGCCATGAGCACCGGCACATGCGGGGCCAGCGACAGGATGGCAGCCGCCACGATGTTGGCCGTGATGATGTTGTACTGGCCGCTGGCCTTGTCGGACAGGTCGCCGACGAGGACTTTAAAGCGATCCGCCACGCCGTTGCGCGCGGCGTTCTCGCCCGCGGTGCGCACGCACATGGGGTCGATGTCCACGCCCTCGGCGGAGTCTGCGCCTAATTTCAGCGCGGCAATGGCCAGAATGCCGGAGCCGGTGCCGATGTCGAGCACGCGCTCCCCGCCCCTGACAAGGCTGTCCAGCGTCTCGAGGCAGAGCGAGGTCGTCTCATGCGTGCCGGTGCCAAAGGCCATGCCGGGGTCCATGACGATCCTGATGCGGTCCGTCCGGTAATCCTCCCAGCCGGGCACGATGGCGAGGCGCTCGCCGATGTCCATGGCGTGGTAGTACTTCTTCCAGGCGTTCTGCCAGTCCTCCTGCTCGACGCCGGTGGTGTTGAGCTGGTAGCCGATGCCGCTGTTTTTCAGCCGCTCCTCAAACAGGGGCAGCACCTCGGCGGGGTTCTCGTCAGGGGCAAGGTACATGTGTACGATCACGATGTCACGCGGTTTGTCCAGCAGGTCCTGTTCAATTAAATCTACGTGGGCGATCTCCCACGCCTGCTGCTCCAGGTCGCTGTAGTCCTCAATATAAATGCCGCCGTTGGCAACCATCGTTGCGATGGCTTCGGCAGTGTCGGCGTCGCGCTTGGCGACGGTGATGCTGATGTCAGTCCATTCCATGTGGGTGGCTCCTTTATAAATTGCTTGCGGGCGCATACGGAATGCGCCCCTACGAATAACGGGCGCGTTGTAGGGGCGGCCATTGGCCGCCCGCGGAACGCGGTGGCTGCCGCAATGTGCCTGCGGGCGGGCAATGCCCGCCCCTACATGCCCGTAGGGGCGGATTCCATATCCGCCCGAGAACTGCGCCATAACCCCATTTTTACCTATTATACCGTATTTTCCCCCATAATTCAATCACAGAAAGGAGAAATCCCTATGCAAATCACACGCTTGTCTGCTGCTGAATGTGAGGACCTCTACCGCTCTGCCCTGCCGCGGGATTTCCCTGCCGCCGAGCTGAAGCCGTTTGCCGAGATCCAACGCCTGCTGGAGTCCGGCGTCTACGAGCCGCTCCTTCTGACCGATGACGCGGGCGCACGGCTGGCCTATGCGTGGCAGGTCGTGCTGCCGGGCCAGCGCACGGCGCTGCTGGACTACTTTGCCGTGCGGTACGACCTGCGCGGCAGCGGCGTGGGCACGGCGGCGCTGGGGCTGGTCCGGGACTACGATGCCATGCGGGTACACGACCTGGTGCTGGAATGTGAGCACCCCGCCGAGGCTCCCGACCCGGCCACCGCGCGGCGGCGCATTGGGTTTTACCTGCGGGCAGGCGCGCGGGCCACGGCGCTGGAAAGCCGGGTGTTCGGCACGCGGTACGCCGTGCTGGCCCTGCCCTGCGGCGGCACGGTCCCCGACGCGGCGCTTTGTAAAGAGCTGCGCACGCTGTACAAGGTCATGGTGCCGCACCCGTATTATCGCGGGCAGGTCATATTTTACGGCAGCTAGGCACATACTACCCCCAAAAAAGGGAGGAATGAAATGTGAAACTGGATCCCAGGCAATATGATGAGATGGTCAGCCGCGCATCGCCGCCGTCGCCCGTGGTGCGGGACTGCGCGTGGGCGTTTTTGGTCGGCGGGGCCATCTGCACCCTCGGCGAGGCACTGCGGCAATTTTTCCTGATTTGGTACGACAAAACGCTGGCGGGCACGCTGACGAGCATTGCGCTGATTTTTCTGTCCGCCATTTTCACACTGCCGGGCTGGTACCAAAAGCTGGCCGCCAAGGCGGGCGCGGGGACGCTGGTGCCCATTACAGGGTTTGCAAACTCCGTCGTCAGCCCGGCAATTGAATTCAAGGCCGAGGGCTGGGTGACCGGTGTAGGCGCGAGGATTTTCGGCATCGCGGGGCCGGTCATCGCGTTTGGGACGCTGGCCAGCTTTGTGTGGGGCGTGCTCTACTGGCTGCTGGGAAAGGTGGGGTGCCGATGACGCGCAGAGGCGATACCCTGCTGTTTGACGCGCCGCCCACCGTGGCGGCCTGGGCCGCGGCAGGCGGCAAAAAGGAGAGCGAGGGCCCGCTGGCGTCGGCCTTTGACTTTGTGACGCAGGACGCGGCTTTTGGCGAGCAGGGCTGCGAAAACTGGGAGCAGGCCGAAAGCCTCTTGCAGCGCAAGGCCGTGGAGCTCTGTCTGCGCAAGGCGGATATTCCGCGTTCCAAAGTCGATATTGCGTTTGCGGGCGACCTGCAGGCCCAGTGTACGGCCAGCAACTACACGATGCGGGAACTGGGCATCCCGTTTGCGGGCGTCTACGGCGCGTGCTCGACCATGGCGGAGACGCTGGGCTTTGCCGCAGTGTTTGCGGCGGGCGGCATGGCCGAGCGGGTCCTGGCGCTGACAAGCAGCCACTTTTGCGCGGCAGAGCGGCAATTCCGCACGCCGCTGGAGTACGGCGCCAAGCGCACCCCCACGGCCCAGTGGACGGCCACCGCCGCGGGGGCCTGCCTGGTGCGGGCGCACGGCAGCGCGGGCGTGCCGGTGCTGTCGGTGACGTTTGGCCGCGTGCAGGATTTTGCGGTGCATGACATCAACAATATGGGTGCGGCGATGATGCCTGCGGCAGCCTCGACGCTGCTGCGCTATTTTTCGGCCACGGGGACAAGCCCGCAGGATTTTGACGCAATTTTTACGGGCGATTTGGGCGAGGTCGGCACGGCACTTCTGCATGAGCAGATGGCCAAAGAGGGGCTGCCGCTGGACAACCATAAGGACTGCGGCTGCTTATTATATGACACAAACAGTCAGAATGTACAGGCGGGCGGCAGCGGGGCAGGATGCAGTGCGGCGGTGCTGTGCGGGAAGATCCTGCCGATGCTGGCCGCGGGGCAGCTGCGCCGCGTGCTGTTTCTGGCAACGGGTGCGCTGATGAGCCAGACCACGTTTTTGCAGGGGGAGAGCATCCCGGGCATCGCCCACTGTGTCGAGCTGGGAGGTGCGGTATGAGCTACGTCTGGGCGTTTGTGGTCGGCGGCGCGATCTGCGTCGTAGGGCAGCTTTTTATTGATTACACGAAGCTCTCCCCTGCCCGGATCCTGACCGGGTATGTCGTGGCGGGCGTAATCTTAAGCGCTGTCGGGCTGTACAAACCGCTGGCGGATTTCGCCGGGGCGGGGGCCAGCGTGCCGCTGCTGGGGTTCGGGCATTTATTGGCACAGGGCGTGCAGAATGCCGTGGACGAGTGCGGCCTGCCCGGTGCGTTTACCGGCGGCCTGACGGCGGCGTCCGGCGGCATAGCGGCCAGCCTGATTTTTGGCGTGCTGGCTGCGCTGGTGGGAAAAAGTAAGGATCAGAACTGAGTGAGGAGTCAGGGGCGGACGCCGACCCCCTGAGAGGGGCAGACTTCCGGCGGCAACCCGCTGCCGGGCCATAATGGCACGGTTTCCCCTCATCAGTCAGCAGTCAGCGGGCGGGGCCGCTGACTGCTTCCCCCGAGGGGAAAGCCATTCAAACAAAAAACAGGGATGCAGATTTCGGTCTGCATCCCTGTTTCTATATTGTTTTTACTGTGCGCTGGACCCAAGCGTAACAGCCAGCGTCAGCACCTTGCCGTCGCGCTCGACCTGGAGGTTGACGGTGTCGCCGATGCCCTTGTCCTTCAGGTAATTCTTCAACGCGGAGGAATCACTGACGGCGGTGTCATCGACGGCCAGCACGCGGTCACCCGCCTGTACACCGGCGGCGTCGGCACCGCTGCCCTTTGTGACTTCGACAACGTAAACGCCCATCGTGGAGACACCCAGCTGCTGGGCGGTCTGGGCGTCGGTCACATCCATGATCTTGACGCCCAGCGCGGGACGAGCCACGCTGCCGTTTTCGATCAGCTGCCGGCCGATCTCCATGGCAGTGTTGATGGGGATCGCAAAGCCGATGCCCTCGGCCTCACTGTAGCTGGACTTGGCATTGACAATGCCGATCAGCTCGCCGTTCGCATTGAACAGGCCGCCGCCGGAGTTGCCCGGGCTGATGGACGCATCGGTCTGGATCAGCGTCATATCGTTGTTTTGCACGGTGACCTGACGGTTCAGCGCACTGACGATGCCATCGGTGACAGTGTTGGACAGCGTGCCCAGCGGGTTGCCGACGGCGACGGCGACCTCGCCCACGGCCAGGGCGTCACTGTCGCCGATGACTGCCGGGGTCAGGCCCGTAGCATCAATTTTCAGCACCGCGATGTCGGAGGTGGAATCCTGACCGACGACGGTGGCGTCGTAGCTCTCGTCGCTGCCGTTCAGCTGCACCTTTACGCTGGTCGCGCCGCTGACGACGTGGGCGCAGGTCAGGATGTAGCCGTCCTGGCTGATGATGACGCCGGAACCGGCACCGCTCTGGACGTAGTAGCCGCCGAACCATGTCTGGCTGCTGCTCATCTGCTCGGTGGTGATGGCGACAACGCTGGGCGAGACGACAGACGCGATCTGCTGCACGCTCATGCTTGTGCCATCGGTGCTGCCTGCGGCGGTGGCGTCCGTGCTGCGCTCTACCTGCTGGACGACCACCTGGTTGCCTGTCAGGCCCGCACGGCTGGCGACCACAGCGCCGCCCAGACCGCCGCCGAAGCCCAGCGCAGCCACGCCGACGCAGGCCAGCACGCGGAGCAGGACCTTGCTGCCCTTTTTCTTCTGGGGTACGGGGGGCTGCTGCGGGGCGCTGGAATAGCTGTAGCCGTTGTAGCCGCCGTTATTGCCATTGCCGCCGCTGAAGCTGCTGGTGTAGCCGTTGGAATCCTGCTGGGGATTCTGGCCGGACGTGCTGCCGGAATTGTAGGAAGAATAATCTGTGCGCGCCGTGTTGGCTGTGTTGACACCGCTGGAGCCTACGTTGGGGTAGCTGCTCTGTTGGGGCTGCTGGTTCTGCGCGGGGGCGCTCTGCTCGGGCTGCGGGTTCTGGCCGTTCGGCTGACCGCTGCCGGATGTATTGTTATAGAGACCGGAGTAATCGTATTCGTTGCTCATAGTGGTCGTCTCCTTTCGCTTTCTATGCCTACAGTATACAGGCTAATTGTGAAATAGGTTTCGTCAGAGAGTGAAAAGTATGTGAAAAACGGTGAAGATTATGGGCAACACCGCACAATTCCCGCCTTACGGCTTAAGCACCGCTTCGGCGGCTGCGGCACGGCATCTGCGTTGCCAAAATGCTCGATAAGACATCCAGTATTATCTGCGCTTTTGGCTTAGCATCTGCCGCACCTCGCTCGCCGTATCGGCACTTAGAATTATGCGGTATTGCCTATGACAATTTGCAGCGTTGCGCCGCACAATAAAATATGATATAATCAAATCATAAAACACATATAAAGGAGGCGTTTTCTGTGAAAAGGATGTTAAAGCGTATTTTGGTTGTGCTTCTGGTATTGATCCTGCTGGCAGTGGCGGGCTTCGGCGTGCTGTACGCCGGGCGGCTGCGCACGGTAAACAGCATAGAGCAGATCACCGCGTATGACGACTATAACCTTTACCGCATGGATGTCAAGTATGATTATTCCATCGACGATGTCATCAACTACGGCATCACCGACAACCAGTCGATGATCGACGCGATTTTAAAGGAAACGCTTCCCCTGCTGCCGGTCCACATGAAAGCCCCGAACTTTGGATGCAGCGCCTTTGGAACGGTGTCCGATAGGAATATCCTGATGGGCCGCAATATCCTGATGGGCCGCAACTATGATTTCAAGCGCGATACCTCGGCCATGCTGGTTTATTGTACGCCGAAGGACGGCTACAAATCCGTGGCGCTGGCCGCGCTGGATAATATCTCGGCCAACCAGCCGGACATATCCATGGCGAAAAAGCTCGCCTGCCTGACCGCTCCGTTCATCTGTCTGGACGGCATGAACGAGAAGGGCGTGTCCATCGCGGTGCTGACGCTGGACAGCGAGCCGGTCGATCAGGACACCGGCAAGCAGAAGATCTTCACGACGCTGGCCATCCGGCTGGTGCTGGACCGCGCCGCCACGACGCAGGAGGCCGTTGACCTGCTGGACAGCTATGATATGTTTGCGACCTCCGGGCGGGACTACCACTTCTTTGTCGTTGATGCAAGCGGCGATGCCCGCGTGCTGGAATATGACCCGGAGCAGGAGGGCCGCCCGCTGCGCTGGACGGCGATGCAGGCCATCACGAATTTTTACGGCTGCTATGCCTACAGGGTGCAGCCAAACCAGAGAAATGGCATCTACGGCCACGGAAAAGAGCGCTATGACGCTATTATGGAAGTGCTGGCAATGCGCGATCCCGACGGGGATATTCCTGCGGATATCGCATGGAAGGCGTTGCAGGCAGCCGCCCAGGACCCCAGTCCCAACGACGTGACCAGCAACACCCAGTGGTCGCTGGTCTATGACGACACCGACCTGACCGCGCAGATCGTCATCCGCCGCAAATGGGACGACGTGATACACTACGACCTGAACACAAACGAAATCGACGGGTAATGCTATGCAGATCAGGCAGGAAAAAGGCTGCTACACTCTATATAAGGAAAACGAGGCCATCGGCACAGCCGTCGTGGACGGCACGACCATCCTGCGGCTGGAGGTCGTGCCCCGGTGGCGCGGGCGCGGCTACGGCAGTTATCTGTTGAAAGAGATTCTGCGCCAAAACGGCGGACTGGACCCAAAGCAGGCCACGCGGTTCACCGCTCCCCTGCCCCGGGATGCCGCGGGCAGGGCGCTGGCGCAAAAATATGGCTTTGCCCCGGACGGCAGCCAGCTGGTGCGCCGCCGCGTGCCCGACCTGTCCGCCGTGCAGCTCTGCCATGCGTTTTTGACCGCACGGCTCGCCCCCGGCGGGCTGTACGTGGATGCCACCTGCGGCAACGGCCACGACACGCAGTTCCTGTGTACGCTGGCAGGCCCGGCAGGGCACGTGCTGGGACTGGATATTCAACAGCAGGCCGTTGATAACACAAACGCGCGGCTGGCAGCGGCAGGCTATGGCGCAGTGGGGCGTGCGGTGCTGCACGACCACGCCCGCCTGGCTGAGCTGGTGCAGCCCGGCACGGCGGACTGCGTGCTGTTCAACTTCGGCTGGCTGCCGGGTGCGGAGCATGATGTGCATTCCACGGCGGACGGCAGTGTGCCCGCCCTGCGTGCGGCGCTGGAGGCTCTGCGCCCCGGCGGCGTACTGGCTGCGGTGCTCTACAGCGGAAAGGTCATCGGTGACGCCGAGAAGCAGGCCGCGCTGGCTTTTTTTAAGGCCCTGCCGCTGACGCAGTATACCGTGCTGGTCTGCGAGTTTGCAAACTGGGCGCAGACAGCGCCGCTGCCGTGCTTTGTGATCAAAAAGTAAAGGCTGTACGTTAAGGCAAGCGGGCAGAGCCCGCGAGGCCTGAGGGGCTTTGCCCGTTCGCCGCAATAACAAAGATACCCCCGTCAGGCACACCTGACGGGGGTATCTTTATTTTATAAACAGAATTTATGCCTTGACCTCCGGTGCGCCGCCGCCCAGCTTGGGGATGGGGCAATGGAGGATATACCATGCAAACAGCACGGACGAGATGCTCCAGGTCAGCGGATAGGCCCAGAACACAACGCCGATGTCGCGGATGAAGTGCAGCGTGACCGTGATGTAGGTGATGCGCAGCAGGCACCAGACCGCCAGCATAACCATCATCGGCACGACGGGGCGGCCCAGACCGCGCAGGATGCCCGCGCAGCAATGGCTGAACGCCAGCAGGCAGTAGAACAGCGTGATGGTGTGGGCCTGCCGCACGCCGAACGCAATGACGTCGGCCTCGCGGCTGAAAGCGCCGATGAGCCACGGCGACGCAGCGTAGATGGTGGCGCCGACGACCTCGGCCATGAGTACCGAGCACAGACACCCAAACTTCATGCCCTTCTTCACGCGGTCCGGCTGGCCCGCGCCGACGTTCTGGCTGACGAACGTCGCCAGTGCCATGGCAAAGCAGGTCACGGGCAGGAAGGCGAAGCCCTCCACCTTGCTGTACGCGCCGCACCCGGCCATGGCCTGTGCGCCGAACGAGTTGATGTTGGACTGCACAATGACGTTGGCAATCGAGATGACCGAGTTCTGGATGCCGGACGGCAGACCCTGCACGATGACAGCCTTTAGCGACGGACCGTCAAATTTTACCTCGCTCCAATGCACGGCCCACGCCTCTTGGGAGCGCGTCAGCTTGGCAAATGCCAGAACGGCGCTGACCGTCTGGGAGGCAATCGTTGCGAACGCCGCCGCGGCCACGCCCATGCGCAGCCAGCCGACGAGGATCAGATCGAGCACGATGTTGATGAGAGAGGCAGCAATTAAATACCGCATCGGGCTCTTGCTGTCGCCGACGGATTGCAGAATGCTTGCACCTACGTTGTACATGACAACGGCAATTGAGCCGATGAAGTACATGCGGAAGTAGGCGATGGAGTTGACGAGCACATCGTCCGGCGTGCCCATCCAGCGCAGGATCTGCGGCGTTAAGATCACGCCGATCACCGTCAGCCCGACACCGGCCACCAGGCCCAGTGCCACGGTGGTGTGGATCGTGCGGCGCATTCTGTCCCAGTCCTTGGCACCGAAATACCGCGCGACCACGACGCCCGCGCCCAACGATACACCGTTGACAAAGCCGGTCAGCAGAAAAATCAGGCTGCCTGACGAGCCGACAGCGGCGAGCGCCTCGCCGCCCAGAAAGTTGCCGACGATCAGCGAGTCGGCGGCATTATACAGCTGCTGGAACAGGTTGCTGATAAAAATCGGCAGCGCAAACAGCAGCATTCCCCTGGCAACACTGCCCTGGGTCAGGGTCGTTTTTTGTTTTGTTTCCATAGTTTGCTTTCTCTATACCCATATCCTGAGCGGCAGAGTGCGGGCGCCTATAGAATGCACCCCTGCGGGTGTGATTCGTAGGGGCGGATTCCATATCCGCCCGCAAAGTGCCGTATGTTTACACCAATACGTCCTTGATCAATAAGCTCAGCCCGCCGGTTGCCGAATGGATAAACTCCACGGCGTCGTCCGAGCTGCACAGCTCGGCAGGAATCCTGATCTCAATGCCGGACTCGGTCTTGAAGCTGCGGCTTTCCAGTTTTTTGATGCGCGCGGGGGTCACGGTCACGCGGTCATTCTCCTGCACGCCAGTCTCGGCCAGCGCCTCTTCAAACCTGGGGGCGGCCAGGGGAAAATTCTCCCGGATGCGCTCGCGCACGTCCTCGACGGAGATCTGGTTGTCCACGGCCTGGTTGCGCACCAGCAGCTCGACGGCAGTCTCGGTGCCGCCGTCAAACGGGGGCACATCGTCCAGCGCCTCCGGCTCGGGGTAGGCCTCCTTCACGGCGGCCACGGCGGTCTCACAGACGGCCTTGAGCTTGGCTTTCTCCTGCAAAGCCTCCGTGCAGCCGAACACGCGGGTGGACAGATAAAAGTCCTTCCTGTCGTCCAGCGTGAACTTCTTCTCGATCAAACGCACCGTGCCGTTGGCGCGGTCAATGAGCGCGGCTTCGTCGGCCTTGGGCGTGCCGGGCAGCAGCGTGCGCTGCGGCACCATGCTGCTGAACCGGCCATTGCCCATCAGCTCGGTGTGGTGGGTGTAGCCGGGGCGGTAGTTGAGCTTGAGCACGCCGTAGAACGGCACGCCGTCGGCGGTAAAGTCCACGACGGCCAGATCGCCCGCCGGGATGGCCTGATATTGCAGCATCTGCTCAAAGATGACGCCCGCAATGCGGCGGGACAGGTCGATGAAATCCTGATTCTGCGCCATCTCCGCGGCAAAAGCGGAGTCCGGCAGGAACCGGCAGTTCTTTACCTCGTCGCTGGCGAACGCGCGTTCAAGCGTGGCGGTGTAATACTCGTACAGGTCAGCGTCCATGTCCATGGCGCGGTCCGACAGAACCGGCTCCGATGCGCCGGGGTCCAGCAGATGCAGAACGACCTGATTGATTTTGACTTCCATAGAATGATAGCTCCTTAAAAATGGCAATATAAAATACTATACCACGATTTTCCGGGTTTGACCAGCGGCAGCCCCGGGCAAAATAGTGACGAAAGAGGTGATTTGTATGAACAAGGCCGAAAAAGAAACGCTGCTGCGCCGCACCGCACCCAGCCGCCAGAAGCAGGCACAGGAATATCTGCAGGGCCGCAGCCCCGGCGCGATGCAGCGCTACGCCCCCGACGCCCACGCCGACCCGGAACAGGGCTGGGTGGAGAGTGAGGAGACGGTGAAAGAGCTGGTAAAGTGGCGGGAGGAGGCAATTTATTGAGGGCGGCTTCCCCCTTGGGGGAAGCTGTCAGTGGCCCCGACCACTGACTGATGAGGGGCAGGTGCGCCAGTATAGCCCGTTTGCCGAATGGCCGCACGGTAGGGGCCGGGCATGCCCGGCCCGCGGCCTTCCCACAGACGCGATTTTGCCTTTTTGCTGAGGGCCGGACATGTCCGGCCCCTACGTGGCGGCATTCCTTATAAAAGGCAGCTATGGTGAGCTTACCCCTCATCCGGCCCTGCGGGGCCACCTTCAGTCTACGCGCCAAGAGCCGTCTACGGCGGTTGCGCTCCGACACGCGCCTGCGGGCGCAGCCCCTCGGGGGAAGGCTTTAGGACTGTGCCGTCAGCTTGCTGTTGGCCTTGCGGGTGAAGCGCTCGTTGTCTACAATATACCGCTCATGGGTCGCGGCGGCGATTTCGGTCACGTCGTCGTAGACGCGGGCGGTGAAGTGCAGGCGGCGGTCCTCGACGGCGGTCAGCTCGCAGTCGCAGTGTACGACCATGCCCACGGGCGTGGGGGCTGTGTGGGCCAGCGTCAGCGCCGTGCCGACGGTGCCCTGGTCAAGCTCCAGCTCTGCCGCAACGGACTGCCAGCAGGCCCTTTCGATCAGGGCCGCCACGGCGGGTGTGGCCAGCACGGGCAGCTCACCGCTGCCCATGGCCAGCGCGGTGTTTTCGGTGGTGACACGCAGCGCCGCGTGTCCTTTGATGCCGGGGGTCAGCATATAACATTCTCCTAAATTGTTTTTTATTTATAATATAGCATACTTTCAGGTAAAAAGATAGTAGGGGCCGGGCATGCCCGGCCCGCGTTTGTAAGGCGGACAGCCGTTTGCGGGAAAGCTGTGGGCCGCACATGTGCGGCCCCTACATGGCGGTCCCCACGAACAAAGCGACAAATTTTTCCCAGCATCTTGCACTTTCCCCTCAAGTCCGCTATACTATTAAGGATAAGCAAGGGAGGCTGTAGCGTTTGAAGATAAACCGGCGGTCTCCCCTTTTTTTGCGGCCATTATGAGGAGGATTTCATTCATGGCAGAAAAAATCGATTACTCGAAAGGCATCTATGATGCTAAACAGCTGGGCACGCCCAAGCTGTTGATCCTCGGCGCACAGCACATGTTTGCAATGTTCGGCGCAACCGTGCTGGTGCCCCTGCTGACCGGCCTGAGCGTCAGCACCACACTGCTCTGCGCAGGTCTGGGCACGCTGCTGTTCCACTTCCTGTGCAAGGGCAAGGTGCCCGCGTTCCTGGGCTCCAGCTTTGCGTATCTGGGCGGCTTCACCATCGTGACGAACGGCGGTGCCAACCCCGAGAACCTGCCCTACGCCTGCGCGGCTGTGGCGCTGTCCGGCCTGGTCTACGTGCTGTTCAGCGGCCTGATCACCGCGTTCGGCATCCGCAAGATGATGAAGTTCTTCCCGCCTGTTGTCACGGGCCCCATCATCATCGCCATCGGCCTGATCCTGGCCCCGAGTGCTATCTCCAACTGCCAGTCCAACTGGCTGCTGGCCTTTGTGGCGCTGGCTACCGTCATCGTCTGCAACATCTGGGGCAAGGGCATGGTCAAGATCCTGCCCATCCTGATCGGTGTGCTGGTCTCCTACGCGGTTGCGCTCGTGACCGGCGCTGTTGACTTCCAGACCATCGGTGCGGCGGCCTGGTTCGGCATCCCCCTGCATAAGGATTCCATGGGTCTGTTCGCTATTGACGGCAGCGAGACCTTCATCAGCGCTGTGTTCACCATCGTGCCCATCGCGCTGGCAACCATGATGGAGCATATCGGCGACATCGCCGCTATCTCCGCCACCACCGGCAAGAACTACATCCGTGACCCGGGCCTGAACAAGACCCTGCTGGGCGATGGTCTGGCTACCGCCATGGCCGGTCTGCTGGGCGGCCCCGCCAACACCACCTACGGCGAGAACACCGGCGTTCTGGCCCTGACGAAGATTTACGATCCCCTCGTCATCCGCATTGCCGCTGTGTTTGCGATGATCCTGAGCTTCTGCCCGAAGTTTGAGGCCATCATCAACACGATCCCCTCCGGCATCGTCGGCGGCATCAGCTTTGTGCTGTACGGCATGATCTCCGCCATCGGCGTGCGCAACGTTGTCGAGAACAAGGTCGACTTCACCAACTCCCGCAACCTGATCATTGCCGCGGTCATTCTGGTCTGCGCCCTGGGCTTCAACTCGGTGGGCGGCATCACGTTTGCGATTGCGGGCGTTAACATCAACCTGTCCGGTCTGGCCATCGCCGCCATCGCCGGTATCCTGCTGAACGCTATCCTGCCCGGCAACGACTACGAATTCGACGAGGGCAGCAACGAGCCGGAGAGCGCCAGCCTGCGTGTTTGATAAATAGTGCCCTCCTTGGCCCCCTCTGCGAGTGGGCTCCCGCCGCAGCGGGTGGGGGAGAGAACCTTGCGGCAGTCCGAAATATTTCGGGCAATGGCGAAGTTCTCTCCCTCCGGCCCTGCGGGGCCACCGCTCCCCTTCTGGCGCAAGCGCCACCTCCCCCGTGTCAGGGGAGTCTGTCTCGCAGAGGGAGGCAAGGAAACGGAAAGGAATACCTTATGACTGCTGCTGACTTTTCCAACCTGCATCTTCAATACAAGGCCGAACAGGCCGAGGGCGAGGTCCCGGCGGTCATTGAGCATGATTTCCTCGGCGGACGAATGGTCGACCACTATTTTGTCACCCCCTCCCCTGCCTTCTGGGCGGACGAGGGCGTCCAAAGCCTGGACGGCGTGTCCGGCATCCTGTTTTTGCAGCAGCCGGACGGCGCACCGTGGAAGATCCTCGTCCATGAACCGAGCATGATCAAAGAAGTCGTGTTCGACTTCCCGGAAGAAGAATTCCGCAAAATGCTGGCAGACAACGCCGTGATTTTGCCCGGTGAGCCAGGCTTTACCCCCATTACCGACTAAGCAATCCCCCCCCGGATGCGAGAATTTTCGCATTCGGGGGATTTTTTTGCGTTTTTCGCTTGACAAAACCCATTTCCGGATGTATCATATGAACAAATAAACATATGAAAGGATGATGACATTGGCAGAGAGCGAAAAAACGCCCGAACGTTCCCCGGAGTCCGTCCAGCTGGACGAGGCCGCTATCCGCCGTTTGCAGGACGACCTGCCCGACGACGAGGTGCTTTATGATTTGGCCGAGCTGTTCCGCGTCTTTGGCGATTCCACCCGCATCAAAATTTTGTATGCGCTGTTTGAGAGCGAACTCTGCGTCAACGATATTGCCCAGGTCGTGGGCATCTCCCAGAGTGCCGTCAGCCACCAACTGCGGCTGCTGAAAACCAGCAAGCTCGTCAAGTTCCGCCGCGAGGGCAAGGCCATGTACTACTCCCTCGACGATGACCACGTCCGCAGCATGATCGCCCTGGGCATGGAGCATACGGAGGAATAAAATTGTTGAAAGCCTCCCCCCTGAGGGAAGGTGCCCGAGGTCCCGCACGAGGGCGAATGAGGGGCGGCGTTCCGGCAATGGGCAATAACGCAAACTCTCCCCTCATCAGTCGCCTGCGGGCGACAGCTTCTCCCCCAGGGGGAGAAGCCTTCAAACTACGTTACCCCATACTAAAAATTACTATATATGAAGGAGACTGCCACCATGCAGAAGAAATTCAAGATCGAAGTCGACTGCGCGAACTGCGCCGCCAAAATTGAGACCGCCATCAAGGCACTGCCCGGCGTCAAGAATGCCAGCGTCAGCTTCATGGCCCAGAAGCTGCTGCTGGAGGCCGACGACGACAAGTTCGACGCCGTGCTGAAGGATGCCGTCAAGACCGCCAAGAAGGTCGAGCCCGATTTCGAGATCGAGCTGTAAGTTCTGCCATAAAGCAGCCCATCCTGCCGATGGGCGCTTTTTATACCCCAAACGGAGGCTACCCTCATGACAAAGAAACAGAAAAAGACGCTGAAGCGCATTATCGCTGCGGCGGTGCTCACGGTGCTGCTGGCACTGCTGTTCCATTTTGTGGAGCTGCCCTGGTTCGTTCAGCTTGTGCTGTGGCTTGTGCCCTACTTAGTCATCGGCCATGATGTCCTGCGCAAGGCGTTCATGGGCATCAAGAACGGCGAAGTTTTTGACGAAAACTTCCTGATGGCCGTCGCCACGGTCGGCGCCATCGGCTGCGGCGAGTACGCCGAGGGCGTGGCCGTTATGCTGTTCTACCAGATCGGCGAGCTGTTCCAGTCCTACGCCGTCGGCAAGAGCCGTTCGAGCATCACCGCGCTGATGGACATCCGCCCCGACAGCGCGAATTTGGAGGCCGGGGACGGCAGCGTCTCCGTCGTTGACCCCGATGATGTGCCCATTGGCGCGACCATCGTCGTCAAGCCCGGTGAGAAGATCCCGCTGGACGGCGTGGTCCTGACCGGTGAGTCCACCCTGAATACCGCAGCGCTGACCGGCGAGAGCCGCCCGCGCACCGTGCGCCCCGGGGATGAGGTCATCAGCGGCTGTATGAACGCCGACGGTGTGCTGCGCATCCGGACCACGAAGATTTATGGGGAGTCCACCGTTGCAAAAATCCTTGACCTGGTGGAAAATTCCAGCCTGAAGAAAGCGCCGGTTGAAAACTTCATCACGAAGTTCGCCCGCTACTACACCCCCGCTGTCTGCTTCGGCGCATTGGTGCTGGCGGTTGTGCCGCCGCTGCTGCTGGGCAACTGGCTTGACTGGATCATGCGCGCGCTGACCTTCCTGGTCATCAGTTGCCCCTGCGCACTGGTCATCTCGATCCCGCTGACCTTCTTCGGCGGTATCGGCGGCGCGTCCAAGTGCGGTATCCTCGTCAAGGGCGGCAACTATCTTGAGGCCCTGTCCAAGACCGGCGTGGCCGTGTTTGACAAGACCGGCACCCTGACGAAGGGCGTTTTCAAGGTCACGCACACCACCCCCGCCGACGGCGTGACCGAGGCCGACCTGCTCGAGAGTGCGGCGCTGGCCGAGAGCTTCTCGAACCATCCCATCAGCAAGAGCCTGCGCGAGGCCTGCCCGGGTCTGGACGCCAAGCGTGCGTCCGACGCGCAGGAGATCGCGGGTCACGGCGTGAAAACGCAGGTGGATGGCCGCACCGTGCTGGCCGGCAACGCCCGCCTGATGGAGAGCGAGCATATTGACTACACCGCCGCCGAGGGCGCAGGCACGATTGTCTACGTCGCCCGCGACGGGCAGTTCCTTGGCTCCATCCTGATTTCCGATGAAGAAAAGCCTACCGCCGGGACCGCCATGCAGGGACTGCAGGCACAGGGCGTGCGCACCGTCATGCTGACCGGTGACGCCCCCGCTGTGGCTGAGCTGGTCGCAAAGGATCTGGGCATCGACGAGGTGCACGCGGGGCTGCTGCCCGCCGACAAGGTCGCGTGGGTCGAGAAGCTGCTGGCCCAGAAGCCCGAGAAGAAGGAGCTTGCCTTTGTGGGCGACGGCATCAACGACGCGCCGGTCCTGATGCGTGCCGACATCGGTATTGCGATGGGCGCGCTTGGCAGTGACGCCGCAATCGAGGCCGCCGACATCGTGCTGATGGACGACGACCCGGCCAAGATCAGCCTGGCCATGCGCATCTCCCGCAAGTGCATGCGCATTGTCTACCAGAACATCGTCTTTGCGCTGGCGGTCAAGGCGCTCTGCCTGATCCTGTCCGCGCTGGGCATCACCAACATGTGGTGGGGCGTCTTTGCGGATGTCGGCGTCATGATCCTGGCCGTGCTGAACGCGACCCGGATGCTGAATGTGAAAGAGTATCAGTAAAATTTGCATAAACCAAAGGCCGATGGCCTGGGCAACGCGCCCGGGCCATCGGCCTTTTTTCTGTTTATAAGTCCATTGCACGCAGGAGAAGCAGTATCCCTTCGCGGACGATGCGTTCCTGCTCCTTGGTCAAATCAGCAGGAATGACGGGCGAGTAGATGCTCCCCGTCGGCTCCACGCCCAGCAGCAGATAATCGCAGGAGACCTGCAGCGTCTGGCAGATTTTTATGACGGTGGAGACAGAAGCGCCGACCTTGCCGCGCTCCAAATCAGAAATGTACTGAACAGAGACTTCTATCTGCTCGGCCAGGCGCTCCTGCGTTACGTGGGCCTGTTCCCGCGCCTGCTTGATGCGTGCGCCAATCTGCACATTCAGCGGCTTTTTCTCGGTTGACATCCTGTTTCCCCCCTTCCCTACTAGTATTATAACTAAGTGTATTAGTATTATTAACAAAGGTATTGACCTTGTTGACTAAGTGTGATACTATTAGCTTAATCAAAGAAGGAGGTATTCAATCATGGAAATTGTATTGGGCTTACTTTGGATTTACGGCATTTGGGATGGCTGGAAGCAGATTACTGGCGCCAGTGGCTTGGCGGCTTGGCTGCCGACAAGTGCGCTGCAGTGGCTGAACCAGAAGCAAGCGGCCAACATTGCAGTAAAGGCATGTCTGGCTGCTGTGCTTGGCGGTTTGTTTGCGGTGTTTGCTGTCATCGGTCTGCTTTTCAAGCTGATGAAGTATGTCGCGCACATGTAATACCGCGTGGTCATTACAGAAGGACTGTACGCTGCGCTGCTGCATGGCCTGACACCTGCCCCACCGGAGCTGGGCGGTTTGTTAGGCGGGCGGGGTGGCGTACTGGAACGGATGGCTCTGGATACCGGCGCAGACTTGCGAAAGGACTGCAATGTCTATTGCCCGGATATACGGGCGCTAAACAGGATTCTACGCATGTGGGCTGCCGATGGCATCACCTTTTACGGCATATTTCACACGCACCCGGGCGCGCCTGGATATGAGCGGCTGTCCGGCGCGGATACTGCCTACATTCAGCGCATTATGCGCAGTACGGCAGCGGAGCTTCTGTATTTCCCGATTGTCATGGCGGGGAAAAAGCTTGTGCCCTATGCGGCACGGCAGCAAAACGGACAAATCAGCATAGAAAAAACTGTGCTGACAATTGTATAAAAGGAGGCAAAACCATGATGGAAAACAAGACGAACGTCGAGACGACCCAGACTGTTCAGTTGCCGGAGGGCTGCTTCTGCGGCCATAACTGCGCGGACGGCTGCATTTATTGGAATCCGTATGACCGTGACAGCAATGGCCGCCAGTATTGCAGCCATTATCGCACCCACTACTACCCGAGTGAGCGCCAGGGCTGCCTGAGCTATGAGGAATGATGCGGACATACAAGGGTAGGCCGTCTGTGGTGCTTCGGGAGATTCACGGCAGCTATTTTTTGATAGACACAACGGCCCGGGTGGAGCATGATACGAGTGTGATTTACCAGCTAGACCCGATGGGGGCACTTATCTGGCGCGAGCTGGCAAATGCTCCCACACTGGATGGCCTGGTAAAAGCTGTGCAAACCGCCTGCATGGATGCGCCCGGGTACGCTGTGCTGCAAAAGGACGTAGCTGAATTTTTGGAAGTACTGGAAGAAAAAGGATTCTTGACCGATGAATGACCATGAGAACTGTACAGCGTCCGGCGCGATGGATTTTTCGGAGAGCCTTAAACGCCAGTGGACGCGGAACCGTCTACCTTACGCGGTGCTGCTGGAATTGACGCCCCGCTGTAATTTCAACTGTGTGCATTGCTATTTGCAGGATCACCACGCCGAGGACTTTCTGAGCAAGGATGATGTGATTCAGATGCTTGACCTGCTCTATGATGAGGGAATCCTCTTCCTGACATTGACGGGCGGCGAGGTGCTGACACGCAAGGACTTTGCCGAAATCTACGCCTACGCCAAACGAAAGGGCTTTCTGATGGAAGTCTTTACAAACGGGTATGCGCTGACAGAGGAAGTGATTGCCCTTTTTCAACAGTTGCCACCGTTGCTGGTGGATATTTCGCTGTATGGCTCCTGCGAGGAAACCTATCAAAAAATCACCGGCGTAAGCGGCGCATTTGCCAAAGTGACGGAGAACTGCCGCAGGCTGAAGCAGGCGGGCGTGCGCACGAACCTGAAATCCCCAATACTGACCAGTGATGAAGCCGAGCAGGCGGCCATGCAAAAGCTGGCCGCGGAACTGGGTCTACCGCTGGCGTTCAGCTACAACCTGTCTCCCACGATTGATGGCAATGAGAAAACACGTAACTATCAGGTCAGCCGTGTGCTCTGCCTGGCATGTGAGTTTGCCGACCATGAAAATAAGTTTCTGGAGACTACGTCCGAAACGGAGCGTCAGGCAGAAATGGCCAGGCTGAATCAATGCGATACGGTTTATGCCTGCAATGTGGCGGCCAGCAATTTTGTGGTGGACTACCGCGGGCAGATGCTGCCCTGCATGAAGCTGCGGGCGCATGGTGTACCGCTGACGCGACAAGGCTTTGCGGCGGCATGGCAGGTGTTTGCAGCCTATGGGCAGCGTAAGGCCAGTGAAGCCTACAAATGCAGGGGCTGCAGCGCACGATACTATTGCGATGTATGCCCGGCAGAAATGGAATTGCTGTACGGTGATGCCGAGTGCCGCCCGGAACCGGTGTGCGGCATGGCACGCATACGGGAGCAGTTCTACAACGGTAAAATTTCCCGCGAAGAAGCGCTGCGACAAGCAGTGACGCTCTGAATGGGAAAAAATAAAAAAGGAGATGAAACAAGATGAAGTACCAGAAACCCAGCGTTACGGCTGTGGCCATTCCAGTCAACATGTCCCGCGACTCCGACGAGCGTTCGTCCTGTTACGGCGGCCGCTGTGAGCGCGAAAGATTCCAATACGACCACTAGGATATGGAAAGGCCCGGTGGGCGGCGCAACTTTGCGGTAACCCACCGGGTTTTTGTAAAATGTGAAGGGAGTGTATGTGGAAATGTGGTTTATACTGGCGTGTGTAGTTGCGGTGATAGCGTTTTTGTTTTGGATGGAAATGCCGAAGGAGTCGGATACGCCGTCAAGACAGCCGCAGCAGGTGAGGATGGAACCGCCAAATTATAGGGAGCCTGACCCGAGATTTGCGTTTGTGCATTCGTGTTGTTCGTGCAAGTATGGCGGCTACCACCCGGCGGGATACTGTTGTCAGAAATACGGCGTTGTGATGCGTGGGGATGGAGCGGGCTTTGAGCATATCTGTGATGACTTTGAGGATGACGGGGTTATGTTCGGACCATAAGCAAAAACGGCATGTGCGAGAGTGATTTTCGCACATGCCGTTTTTAGGTTACATCAGGCCCTCCGGGTCAAGATACGCGCCGTCCTTCACGCACTCTAAATGAATGTGCGCGTCACCGCTGGTCTCCGCGGGAATGCTGCCGGCGGTGCCCAGCGCGGCGGCGGCTGTCACGCTGTCCCCGGCCTTCACGTCGGGGGCAGCGACGCCGCAGTACCGCCACGTCACGCCGTTTGCGTCCTCGACCTCGACCACACCGCCCCACAGCGCGTCCTCGCTCACCGAGACGACCTTGCCCGCCTTGGCGGCGGTCACACTCTCCCCTGCCGGGGCGGCGTAGTCCGCGCCGTTGTGGGTGCGCCAGTCGCCTAAGGTCGCACTGTAGACCAGTTCATTGCCGCTGAACGCCGCCAGCGGCTTCGCGTCCCAGATACCGGCCTTGGTGACGGTCTGTGCGGGCGGCGCAGCAGTGGCCTTCGGGGCCTGCGCTGCAGCAGGCGCAGGGGTGGCCGAGGGCTTTTCCGTCGCGGCGGGTGTGGTCGTCGGCTTGGGTACGTCCTGCGCGGGCTTGTCGATGGCGGTGTCGGGCTGTGTCCAGGCGGAATCATTCTGCAGCGCTTCCTTGCGGGTGCGCGTCAGGTCGGCCACGTTGCTGACAACCGTGCGCAGCGCCAGAATGCCCGCCGCGGTGGCTGCAAACACCATGGCCAGACAGAACAGATACAGCCCTTTTTCCCTGAAAAACTGTTTGATGTGGTTCATCTTCCCCCGTCCTTTACTTGTGAAGGTGTTGTGTATGCCGTTAGTGTGGACGTCCCGCGCGACTTTATACATGGCAAATACAATACGTTTTGTACAATATGGTTGCATAATACAAAACGACGATGTTTCTCTGCAAAATTTCCGTTGCATTTCCGCGCAAAACCGTGTATTATATACTATTGGATTATTATAGAGGAGTGTGCCCCGATGTGACGTTATCAGGATGAGCAACCCCAAAATGCAGGGGCGGATTCCATATCCGCTTACCCGTTTCCGCAGGGCACAGCGCCGCGGGCGCATAGTGAATGCGCCCTTACGGACTCTATATACAAATACAGGTTAAGGAGTAATCATGGCATCATTGCGCGAAGAAATCGAATCCCGGCGCACATTTGCGATCATCTCGCACCCGGACGCCGGTAAAACCACACTCACCGAAAAGCTCCTGCTCTACGGTGGGGCCATCCAGACCGCAGGTTCGGTCAAGGGCAAGCAGAGCGCCAAGCATGCGGTGTCCGACTGGATGGACATTGAAAAGCAGCGCGGTATTTCCGTTACCTCGTCTGTTCTGCAGTTCAACTATCAGGGCAAGTGCATCAACATTCTGGACACGCCCGGCCACCAGGACTTCAGTGAGGACACCTACCGCACCCTGATGGCGGCGGACTCCGCCGTCATGGTCATTGACGCCGCCAAGGGCGTTGAGGCCCAGACCATCAAGCTGTTCAAGGTCTGCACGCTGCGCCACATCCCGATCTTCACCTTCATCAACAAGATGGACCGCGAGGCCCGCGACCCGTTTGAGCTGATGGAGAACATTGAAGAAATCCTCGGCATCAAGACCTACCCGATGAACTGGCCCATCAGCTGCGGCAAGGACTTCAAGGGCGTCTATGACCGCAATGCCGGGCGCGTGCTGGCCTTTGAGAGCGATGGCCGCGCCAACGGCGTCAAGATGGTCGAGGAGGTCGAGGCCGAGCTGGGCGACGCCCGCCTGGACGACCTGATCGGCGCTGCCAACCATGAAAAGCTGGCCGAGGACATCGAGCTGCTGGACGGCGCTGCCGAGGAGTTTGACCTCGACGCCGTGCAGCACGGCGAGCTGTCCCCCGTGTTCTTCGGCTCCGCTTTGACGAACTTCGGCGTAGAGCCGTTCCTGAAGGAGTTCCTGCGCCTGACCCCCACCCCGCTGCCCCGCAAGGACGCGCAGAGCGGTGAGCTGGTCGAGCCGTGCAGCGAGCAGTTCAGCGGCTTTATCTTCAAGATCCAGGCCAACATGAACAAAAACCACCGTGACCGCATTGCGTTCCTGCGCATCTGCTCCGGCAAGTTTGAGCGCGGCATGGAGGCGTTCCACGTGCAGGAGGGCAAGAACATCAAGCTGGCCACCGGCACGAGCCTGATGGCCGATGACCGTGCCATCGTCAGCGAGGCCTACGCGGGCGATATTATCGGCCTGTTCGACCCGGGCATCTTCTCCATCGGCGACACACTCTGCACCGGCAAAAAGCATGTGCAGTTTGCGGGCATCCCGACGTTCGCCCCCGAGCACTTCGCCCGCGTGACCCAGGTCGATACGATGAAGCGCAAGCAGTTCGTCAAGGGCATGGAGCAGATCGCCCAGGAGGGCGCGATCCAGATCTTCCGCGACCTCGGCGCCGGTATGGAGGAGGTCATCGTCGGCGTCGTCGGCGTTTTGCAGCTGGAGGTTTTGGAGTACCGCCTGAAAAACGAGTACAATGTAGACATCCGTATGCAGACCCTGCCATACGAGCATCTGCGCTGGGTGCTGAACGACCCGGAAGAACTGGACATCAAGCATCTGGACGTGACCAGCGACACCCGCGCCATCGAGGATATGAAGGGCAACCCGCTGCTGCTCTTTGGCAGCCCGTGGAGCATCAACTGGGCCGAGCAGCACAATGAAGCGCTCAAGCTCTCCGAGTTCGGCAACCTGACGTTCTAAGGGGAGGCGTTTCCAATGCTGGCGCAGCTGAAAAAGCACCTGACCCCGCACGAGCTATGGGAGGATGCGAAATTCTTCTTCCTGCTGAATCTGGGGCTGGTCGCCACGGCGGTGGGCATCGCCGTTTTCAAAACGCCCAATCACTTTGCGTTCGGCGGCACGTCGGGTCTCTCCATTGTGCTGGCGACGCTGTTCCCGCGGTGGAATGTCGGCGCGTTCATGTGGTTCATCAACGCGGCGCTCGTCGTGCTGGGGTTCGTCTTTCTGGGCATCAGGTCCATGGGATGGACGATCTACTCGTCGTTCGCGCTGTCGTTCTACGTCAGTCTGTGTGAGCGGGTCTGCCCCCTTTCCGCGCCGCTGACGAGCGATGCGTTTCTGGAACTCTGCTTCGCGGTAATCCTGTCCGCCGTCGGCGCGGCCATCGTGTTCAACATCGGCGCGTCCACGGGCGGAACAGATATTGTGGCGATGATCCTGAACAAGTACACAAGCATGCCCGTTGGCCGCGCGCTGATGGTCAGTGACCTTGGTATTGTGCTGGTGGGCGCGTATCTCTACGGGCCTGCCACAGGGCTGTACTGCATCCTGGGCATGATCTTGAAAAGCACCGTCGCGGACAGCGCGATTGAAAGCATCAATCTGCGCAAGGTCTGCACGGTGGTCACCTCCAACCCGCAGCCGGTGCGCGATTTTATCGTGAACGACCTGCACCGTTCCGCCACGATGGAACAGGCCGAGGGTGCCTACACCCACGATGAAAAATGGGTGCTGACCACAGTCCTGACCCGCGGCCAGGCCCAGAAGCTCCGCCTGCACGTCCGCGGTCTGGACGACCACGCCTTTATCACGATTGTGAACAGCAGCGAGATCGTGGGCAAGGGCTTCCGGGCAATTTGAAAAACCAGAGCCTTCCCCCGAGGGGGAAGGTGGCCCCGCAGGGCCGGATGAGGGCGGAGTCCCCCACGGCGGCCAGTTAAAGCTGTGCCGCCCTGTAGGGACCGGACATGTCCGGTCCTCCGCGGAAAGGCAGGCTCGCACCTGCGAGAAGGCCGCGGGCCGGGCATGCCCGGCCCCTACGAAGCAGCAACCCCGCTATCGGGCAATTGCGGCAAACCCGGCCCTCATCAGTCCGCTTTGCGGACAGCTTCCCCCTGCGCGGGGGAAGCCTTTGCATCGCACCCGTCCTCTTTTGGGCGGGTGCTTTTTCTGTGCATACAGTTGTAATCACTCCGTAAATATGGTATACTTTCTATAAGCATCACCATGCTGCTTACAAACAAAATTTACGAGGGGAACCTCTTTATGAGATATTCAAAACACCTTACCTACGCGGAACGTATGTTCCTGCGGGCGCGGCTGAACCGGGTGCGGCATATCACGCTCGACCCGGATGGGCCGGGCGTTGTGCGCATCCATCTTGTGCCCTGCCATAAGCCGGACCGCGAGACGCCGTTCACGGCCATTCTGAACGGGCAGGACATCCTGCCGCTCAACGTCAGCTGGGCTATTCTGCTGACCAACTTCATCGAGGCTTTAAAGCCCTACACCGGCAAGGAGATACGCCCGGAGGAGTGGAGCGCCATCAACGCGCAGGCCGTGGCTGCGACCCGCAAAATTTACCGCAAGACCGAGTACGCGCAGATCGAGAGCGACCTGAAAACGCTTGTGGACTGCCTGTGCACGATTGCCCGCGGCGGGGAGCCGCCGCTCTCGATTGAACCGGTCAGTCTGGCCGATTATGCACCGCGGATGGCCGCGCCCCACCGCATGGACCTGATGGTCAGCTCGATGGTCAAGGACGGCGCGTGGCACTGCAACCAGAAATGCCTGCACTGCTACGCCGCCAACCAGCCGCTTTCCGCCGTGCCGGAGTTGGACACCGACCAGTGGCTGGCCGTCATTGAAAAATGCCGCAACGCCGGCATTCCGCAGCTGACCTTTACGGGCGGCGAACCGACGCTGCGCCACGATCTGGTCAAGCTCGTGCAGGCGGCACAATGGTTTGTCACCCGCCTGAACACCAATGGCCGGATGCTGACCAGCATGATGTGCAAGGACCTGCACGCCGCCAGCCTGGACGCGGTGCAGATCACGTTCTACTCCGCCGATGCCGACATCCACAACGCGCTGGTCGGCGTGGACGGCTACACCGACACGGTGAACGGCATCAAAAATGCGCTGGCTGCGGATCTGAACGTCAGCCTGAACACACCGCTTTGCAGCCTGAACAGGGACTACCTGTCGGTGGTCAGGTTCGCGCATGAGCTGGGCATCCGCTACCTGACCTGCAGCGGGCTGATCCCCGCGGGCAATGCCGAGAGCGACGCCAGCCGCGCCGTGCGCCTGACTCCCGCCGAGCTGGAGGATGTACTGCGCCCCGCCATGGAGTACGCCGCCGCAAACGGCATGGAAATCAACTTTACAAGCCCCGGCTGGCTACCCGAGGAGACGCTGCGCACGCTGGGCTTTACCCAAATCCCCAGCTGCGGCGCCTGTCTGTCCAACATGGCCGTGGCGCCGGACGGCACGGTGCTGCCCTGCCAGAGCTGGCTGACCGGCAAGGGACTGGGCAATATGCTGCGTACCCCCTGGCCGCGCATCTGGCACAGCGGCGCCTGCCGCGCCATCCGCGGCGAGAGCGCCAAAATGGAGCGCCGCTGCCAGCTGGGGGCCACCCCGATGCAGGAGGGCTGCTGATGAAGATGAACTTTCTGCGCCGGTTGGCGCTTTTGTGCGCGGTGCTGGCCTGCGGTATGCTGCTGGCCCTGCCCGCCGCTGCCGCGGAGGCAGATGCCCCCTACGCCGAGGACGGCGACATGGACTACATCCGCAGCTATGTTGTGACCGTTGACCCGCGGGAGGACGGCTCCGTAGACATCACCTACGACATCGACTGGCAGGTCATCGACGGCGATAAGACCGATTATTTGAGCTGGGTCAAGATCGGCCTGGCCAATTCCAGCGTGGACGAGCTGACCCCGCTGACCGATACGATCTCTGATTTACAGTACACGAGCGACGGCGGCAGCTACGCCAAGGTCGTGTTCCGTCACCGTTACTACGCGCCCGATGTGGCCGCCGCCAACGGCGGGGAGAGCAGCGTACATTTTGCATTCAGCGTGCACCAGAGCCATTTGTTCACAAAAAACGATGACGGTACGGCAAACTTCGCGTTTGTACCCGGCTGGTTCGACGACCTGAGCGTTGAAAATATGCAGGTGCGCTGGCACAATTACGACGGTTTTGTCGCCGATAACACCGGCGTGGACGGCGATTACCTGACCTGGGATTTCGGCGCGATGGGCCACGGCCAGCAGGCTATGGTGCATGTGACGGTGCCTGTCACGAACGCCGCGGCGTTTGACCCCGGCGCAGCCATGACCACCGACGACTATGACAGCGGCGAGGACCTGGACGAGATCATCGGGGTGCTGGCAACGGTGATCGTCATCCTGCTGGCAATTGCCGTCATCATCATTGCGATAGCCTCCCAGTCCCCGGAGTGGGGCGGCGGCTTCGGCAGCAGGATCGACCCCGACGACTGGTTCTGGTACACGAACGGCGTTCACACGATCCGCTGCGCCCGCTCCGCACCCCCGCCCAGCGGCTACCACCGCACGGACCCGCCGCCGGAGTTCAGGGCGGGCGGCGGCAAGACCCGCGGCGGCGGTGTGAGCCGCCACCACAGCAACCATTCCGGCTGTGCCAGCAGCTGTGCCTGCGCGTGTGCGTCCAGCTGCGCGTGTGCCTGCGCCTGTGCAGGCGGCGGGCGCGCAGGGTGTAGTGTCAAGGATTTTTACACCGTGAAGCTCCCTAAAAAATCTGTAGGGGCCGATGCTTGCATCGGCCCGGAAACCGAGGATAAACGATGAGCCTGGAAGACCAATACGATGCCTGGGTCCGCGGCCTGATGGGCGGCGGCAAGTACGCCGCGACCCCGAAGCAGGCTGAGGACGCCAACGACGCCGTGCAGCAGATGCAGGCCCAGCTGGACGCCCTGACCGAGGCCCAGAAGCGCCAGACTGCCGCGGGCAGCGCACTGAACGCCGTGCAGAAGGCAGGGGCCGCCACGGCGGAGAGCGTGCGCAGGATGAGCAGCGAGCTGACGAAGTCGCTCAAGCAGGACGGTCTGCTGGGCGGCACCGTGGCTGCGCCCTCCCCTGCCCCGGCTGTGCCCGCCAAGGCGGATTTTGCCGGAGTGACCGAAAAGATCAAGGCCCAGGTGCTGGGGCAGGATGCCTTTGTCTCGGCGCTGGTCAAGGCGTTCCGCCGCCCGTTTGTGCTGGGCACGGCGGACGACACCGCCCACGCCCGCAGCGTGATGCTGCTCTGCGGCCCCAACGGCACGGGCCGCCACTATGCGCTGCAATGCGTGGTGGACGAGCTGGCCGCCCGCGGTGTGCTGCACAGCGCCGCCGTGGAGACGCTGGATCTGGCGCTCTACCCCGGCCCCGCGCAGGAGAAGCTGTTTTTGCAGGACCTTTACGCGGCGCTGCAGTCCGACGCCGAGGTGCTGACCTTTGAGCATTACGAGAGCTGTGCCGCCAACTACCTGAATATGCTGGCGACGCTGGCGATGGACGGCACGCTGGCATTGTCGAGCCGATACGTTTTGCAGCGCGGCATCCTCGTGGATGTCGGCACGGCGCTGGCCCCCGGTGCCATCGGCGAGCTGCAGGCCGGCGGCAAGTATTTTGTGTTCTACTCCAACAAGGGCGAGACCGCATTGGCCGACCACTTTGGGGCAAAGTTTGTGGACGCCGTTGCGGGCGACATCTGCCGCACCGAGGCGTTCACCCCCGAGGCGCTGGCCGCCGTGGCCGCGCGGGAGCTGAATTATCTGGCCCAGCGCACCCGCAGGCAGTGCGGACTGGCGCTGACCATGGGCGCAGATGTGCGTGACCTGCTGGCGTCGCAGTACGGCAAGACCAGTGGTATGCAGGCTATGCGCGACTACTGCGAGACAGTCTACCGCGCGATTGCCGAGTACGTGCTGGATGCCGACGAGACGCCCGCCGACGGCACGCCTGCCGCGCTGACGGCGGAGAATGGCAGGCTGTGCATGGCCGTGAACGGCGGCGACTCCTTTGACCTGCTGGCGCTGCTGCCCCAGCAGTACCGCGGCGATGTGGACGCGGTGGAGGCTGAGCTGGACGGCATCATCGGTCTGGATGAGATCAAGAGTTATGTGCGTGACATCGCCAAAAACGTGCAGGCCCAGCAGCGCCGCAAGGCTCAGGGCCTGAAGGCCGCCGAGGTCAACATGCACATGATCTTTACCGGAAACCCCGGCACCGGCAAGACGACGATTGCCCGCATACTGGCCAAGTACCTGAAGGCCATCGGCGCACTGCGCGGCGGCCAGCTTGTGGAGGTCACCCGCGCCGATCTGGTGGGCCGCTATGTCGGCCACACGGCCCCGCTGACGAACTCGGTCATCCAGAGCGCGCTGGGCGGCGTGCTGTTCATTGACGAGGCCTATGCCCTCTACCGCGGCGGTGAGGACAGCTTCGGCCTTGAGGCGATTGACACGCTGGTCAAGGGGATCGAGGACCACCGCGACGACCTCGTCGTGATTCTGGCGGGCTACACGAAGGAGATGCAGCTGTTTTTGAGCGCGAACTCCGGCCTGGCCAGCCGTTTCCCGAATCAGATCGAGTTCCCGGACTACACGGGCGCGGAGCTGTACAAGATTCTGTGCTCGATTGCAAGATCCAAGGGCTACACGCTGGACGCTGCCTGTGAGCTGCCGCTGGTCACCTACTTTGACCGCAAGCAGGCCGAGGACGCCGCCACGAACGGCAACGGACGCATGGCCCGCAACACGCTGGAAAAGGCCATTCTGAACCAGTCCAAGCGGCTTGTTGCCGACCCGGACGCAAGCCTGGAGCTGCTGGTAGTTGGGGATTTTGAGCTGGAGTAAAGGTTGAGCTGTAGGGGCCGGGCATGCCCGGCCCGCAGCTTTGCCGTCGCTGCCCATTTAGCAGTTCCTCCGCGGGGCGTCGAGGACGCCGCCCCCTACGGTGGCAGCCCGTGGACTTTCCCGTGGCCGCAAGCGCTCACGGCGGCCAGAGGGCTGCCCGCAAACAACTGGATAAACCAAAAAGAGACCGCCTGTTTCAGACGGTCTCTTTACTTTTTGTCGTTTTATCGTGCCGTATAATCCGAATCAAGGTCAGACAGAATCCGCTCGCTGCTCTCGCGGGTGTCCGTCATGCGGACGGCGTTGCGCAGGGGCAGAACGGAGCGCGGCGTGACGGAGAGTTCGTCCACGCCGATGGCGAGGAAGGTCTCGGTCAGGGTCAGGTCTGCGCCCAGCTCACCGCAGATGCCGACCCAGATGCCGTTCTTGTGGGCGTTCTCGGTCACAAGGCGGATCAGGCGCAGCACCGCGGGGTGATGCGGGTCGTAGAAGCGGCCCAGGTCGTTGTTCTGACGGTCACAGGCCAGCGTGTACTGGGTCAGATCGTTCGTGCCGATGCTGAAGAAGTCAACCTCCTTTGCCAGACGGTCACTGTTGATGGCCGCGGCGGGCGTCTCGATCATAATGCCGATCTGCACATCCTCGCTGTAGGGGATGCCCTCGTTTTTCAGCTCGCGGCGGACCTCCTCGCACATGCGCTTGGCCTCACGGACCTCCCAGACGGAGGTGACCATCGGGAACATAATGCCCAGCTTGCCGAATGCGGACGCGCGGAACAGGGCGCGCAGCTGGGTCTTGAAGATCTCGGGCCGGGTCAGGCAGATGCGCAGCGCGCGCATGCCCATGGCGGGGTTATCCTCCTTGGGCAGGTCAAAGTAGCCGATCTGCTTGTCCGCGCCGATGTCCAGCGTGCGGATGATGACCTCCTTGCCGTCCATGTCAGACAGCACCTGCTTGTAGGCTTCAAACTGCTGATCCTCGGTGGGATAGTCCGTCGTGTTCAGGTAGAGGAACTCGGAGCGGAACAGGCCGATGCCGCCGCCGTCGTTGACCTGCACGGCATGCACATCCTCCGGCGAGCCGATGTTGCAGTAGATGCGGATGGTCTTGCCGTCCTTCGTTACGTTGGCCTGGCCCTTGAGCGTTTCCAGCAGGCGCTGCAGGCGCAGCTGCTCGTCGCGCTTTTTCAGCAGGCGGTCACGGGTGTCGTCGTCGGGGTCGATGACCAGCGCACCGGTGCTGCCGTCCGCGATGGCGGCGCGGCCCTCCAGCTCGGGCTTGAGCGCGTCGCCCATGCCGACGATGGCGGGAATGCCCAGCGTGCGGGCCAGAATGGCCGTGTGGCTCGAACCGGAGCCGCCCGCCGTGATGAAGCCCAGGACCTTGGACTTGTCCAGCTGGATCGTCTCGGACGGGGCCAGGTCATCAGCGCAGAGCAGCACCGGCACATCGGACGCAATGCCGCCCTGCACGATGCCGCACAGGATGCCCAGAATGCGCTGGCTGACATCCTTGACGTCGGCGGCGCGGGCCTGCATATAGGCGTCGTCCATCGAGGCAAACATCTCGGCAAACTGCTCTGACGTGTCGGAGACGGCGGCCTCGGCGTTCATTTTCTGGTTGACGATGCGATCCTCAATGGCCTCCTCGTAGTCGAGGTCTTCGGCCATCATCTGGTGGGTCTCAAACAGCATGGCGGCTTCGTCGCCGGCCTCCTTGCGGGCCTGCTCGGCCAGCACGCCCAGCTGCTCGATTGCGCCGGTCTGCGCACCCTTGAAGCGGTGCCACTCGGCGTCGGTATCCTCCACCGTGTAGCGCTTGATCTCCGCCGTGGCACGGCGGTAAAAGTAAAGCGGGCCAACGCCGACACCGGCGGAAACGCCCTTGCCTTGAATCGTGATCATTGGGGAGCCTCCTTCAAATCAAAACCGCGGCTGCCGTCTTGCTGCGGCGGCCGCGGCCGTACATGATGCCGGAATTACAGATGCTCGTTGAAGAACTTCTCCAGAGCGGGGGCGGCGGTATCCTCGTCGGCACCCTCGATCTTGACGGTGACGGTGTCGCCGCACTTGATGCCCATGCCCATCAGAGCCATGAGACGGGTGGCGTCAACGGACTTGCCGTTCTTGTCAACAATGGTGACAGTGCTCTGGCAGGTCTTGGCCTCCTTGGCCAGCATGCCGGCGGGACGTGCGTGAATGCCAACGGGCTCTTTGATTGTATAGGTGAATTCTTTCATAGCTTTTTCCTCCCATAGATGCGGTGCGGTAGGGCGCAGCGCAAATAATTAAGCTGTTATTATAATAACATACTCTGCCGCCAACGTCAACGGAAAAAGCTCCAAAAACAAGCTGAATCTTTGGTTATTTTGGGCAAAAAAATGTGTGGGATGTGTACGATTCGTCCATAAATGGGTTGAATCATCATTTCCGGAGAAATTCCCGCAGCACATCCTCCGGGCGGGGCGTGTGCAGCGGGTAGCGTGCGCGCAGCGGCGCGGCGGCACCGTCCATGATGTAAGGCGTGCCGACAAGGTCAAGCATCGCCACATCGTTGTAGTTGTCGCCGAAGGCCATGACCTCGTCATGGGCGAAGCCCAGCACGCGGCAGAGCGACTCGACGCCGACACCCTTGTTGGCGGTGGTCGTGTCGATCCAGTACGGGCCTGCCACGGCGCAGTTGGCCTGCTGCCAACGCGGCACAAAGCGGTCCGCGTACTTTTCCACGCCCTCATGCAGGTAGACCGACACCTTGACGATCTCCTCGGGGATCTCGGACGGGTCGGAGATGACCTTGTAACGGTTGCCGATAAATTGGATGCGGTCCAGCATACCGAGGCCGCGCTCCATCAGATAGGCGCAGTTCTGACCCGAAAGCATGACCTCGCCCTGGCCGTCGCTGCGGTCCCACAGGTCGTGGGCGATTTCCTCCGCCAGTGCGCGGGGCATCGGGTTCTCGGCGATGCAGTGCTCGTCCTTGAACAGCACGCCGCCGTTCTCACACAGGAAAACACAGCAGTCGGCCACCGGCGCAAACAGCAGGCGCAGGCTGGTGTACTGCCGCCCGGATGCCGGGCAGAACAGGATGCCGCGGTCATGCAGGGCGCGGATCTGGTCGAAAATTTCGCCCTCCAGCTTTTTGCGGCCATATTGCAGCAGCGTACCGTCAATGTCGCTGCAGATCATTTTGATTGCCATAATACAACTCCTTTGTGGTTACGGGAATATTGTAGCACATTTGGCAGGGTGTTTGCAATTTTGTTTGGGCGCGTTATAATTAGTTTTGTAGGGGCGAGCAGTGCTCGCCCGCGAAACCTGACGGTGGCCGTGAACGGCCCGGGTCGTCGAGGACGCCGACCCCTACAACGTGCGGAAATGTGCGAAAAGAACGGAGATGCAATAGTATGGCTTTCATCACAATAAACCACCACGCCCCTGCCGACAACGGTGCGGCGTTTGTGGCCGAAAACGCCACACTGGCGGGCAGCGTGCGGCTTGAGAAAAACAGCAGCGTCTGGTACGGCGCGGTGCTGCGGGCGGACACCGGGCGCATCGCCATTGGGGAAAACTCCAACGTGCAGGACAACGCGGTGCTGCACACCGGCCCCGGGCTGGATGTGACGGTGGGGCGCGGAACGTCTGTCGGACACGGGGCCGTTGTGCACGGCTGCACGGTGGGCGACGGCTGCCTGATTGGGATGCACGCGACGATTTTGAACGGTGCGGTCATCGGGGACGGCTGCCTGATCGCCGCGGAGGCGCTTGTGCCGGAGAACATGCAGGTGCCCGCGGGGAGCCTTGTCATCGGCGTGCCCGGCAAGGTCGTGCGGCCCGTCAGCGCGGCACAGGCTGCCGCCATCAAGGCCAACGAAGAAGAATATTTGGAATTGGCGAGGGCGCACGCAGAGGCAAAATAACCGCGGTATGCGCTTTTGCCGGAGACGTAGGGCGGCCAGCCCTCTGGCCGCCGCGGAGGGGGCAAGACCCCTCCCTGCAAATCAACCGTTAAAGGGGTGCCAACGGCAAAGCTGCCCCCCGGGCATGCCCGGCCCCTACAGAGCAATAAAAAACAGGATGCTGTCTTGCGAAGCGGCATCCTGTTTTTTATGGAATTTACTTCAGCACCGCGCCCAGATTGGCGCTGGTGACCAACCTTGCGTACCGTGCCAGCCAGCCGGTCTTGATGTTCGGCTCGGGCTGGACGTAGGCGGCCTTGCGGGCGGCAAGCTCGTCGTCGCTGACGGCCAGGTGGATGGACGCATTCGGAATGTCGATCTCGATGGTGTCCCCTTCCCTGACCAGACCGATGGGGCCGCCGGAGGCTGCCTCGGGGCTGACGTGGCCGATGGCCGCGCCGCGGGACGCACCGGAGAAGCGGCCATCCGTGATGAGTGCCACGGTGGTATCCAGCTTCATGCCCGCCAGTGCGCTGGTGGGGTTGAGCATCTCGCGCATACCGGGGCCGCCCTTGGGACCCTCGTAGCGGATGACCACTACATCGCCGGGGTGGATGTCACCTGCGTAGATAGCCGCAATGGCGGTATCCTCGCTGTCAAAGACGCGCGCGGGGCCGCTGTGGACCTGCATTTCGGGCGCAACGGCGCTGCGCTTGACGACACAGCCGTCCGGCGCAATGTTGCCCCACAGAATCTGCAGACCGCCGGTCTGACTGTACGGGTTGTCGATGGAGCGGATCGCCTTGTCGTTGAGAATCTTCGCACCGCGGATGTTCTCTCCCAGCGTTTTGCCGGTGACGGTGGGAACATCGAGGTCGAGCAGGTTCTTCTTCGCCAGCTCAGCCTGCACCGCCGGGATGCCGCCCGCCTCATACAGGTCGGGCATGTGGGTGGGGCCGGCGGGGGCCAGATGGCAGAGATTCGGCGTTCTGGCGGAAATCTCGTTAAAGAGCTTCAGGTCAATCGGGCAGCCCGCCTCCTGCGCAATCGCCAGCAGGTGCAGCACCGTGTTGGTGGAGCAGCCCAGCGCCATGTCGCAGGTCAGGGCGTTGCGGATGGAGCGCTCGTTGATGATCTGGCGCGCGGTCACGCCGCGGCTGACCAGGTCCATGATGGCCATACCGGCGTGCTTGGCCAGCTGCAGGCGCTTGGCGTAGACGGCGGGAATCGTGCCGTTGCCGGGCAGCGCGATGCCGATGGCCTCGCACAGGCAGTTCATGCTGTTGGCCGTGTACATGCCGGAGCAGGAGCCGCAGCCCGGGCAGCAGTTGCAGGTGCAGTCCTCAAGCTGAGCGTCGTCGATCATACCGGCCTTGTACGCGCCGACAGCCTCGAACATTTTGGAAAGGCTGACCTCCTCGCCGCCGTAGCGGCCTGCCAGCATCGGGCCGCCGGAGCAGACCACGGCGGGCACGTCCATGCGGACGGCGGCCATGACCATGCCGGGCACGATCTTGTCGCAGTTGGGGACCAGTACCAGACCGTCCAGCTGGTGGGCCATGAACATCGTCTCAACGCTGTCGCAGATCAGTTCACGGCTGGCGAGGGAGTATTTCATGCCCACATGCCCCATAGCGATGCCGTCGCAGACACCGATGGCGGGGATGAGGATGGGGGTGCCGCCTGCCATGCGCACGCCAGCCTTGACGGCGTCGGCAATCTTATCCAGATGGGCGTGGCCGGGGACGATCTCGCTGTAGGCGGAAACGACGCCGATCAGCGGACGGTCCAGCTCCTCCGGCGTGTAGCCAAGCGCATAAAACAGGCTGCGGTTTGGTGCCCGCTCCGGGCCTTTTTTGACGTTATCGCTGTTCATAGGTTTTCTCCGTTTTCATATAAAATGCCTTCCCCCTGCGGGGGAAGGTGCCGCGAAGCGGCGGATGAGGGGCGGCCTTGCGCCCGCCGCCCGTAAACGGGATGCTGCGGGAGCTCTGCCCTCATCCGGCCCTGCGGGGCCACCTTCCCCCTCGGGGGAAGGCTTAGAGCGTTATCTTACAATTACTTCTTCAGCCAGCTCATCATCTTGCGGAGCTCGGCACCGACCTTCTCGATGGGATGGTTGGCGGCGATGCGGCGCTGTGCGAGGAAGTGGGTCTTGCGGCCGCCCTTCGGGCTCATCTCGGTCAGGAACTCGGAGGCGAAGGTGCCGTCCTGGATCTCCTTCAGGACCTGCTTCATCTCCTTGCGGGTGTCCTCGGTGATGAGGCGCTTGCCGGTGCGGTAGTCGCCGTACTCGGCGGTGTTGGAGATAGAGTAGCGCATCTTGGAGAAGCCGCCCTCGTTGATCAGGTCAACGATCAGCTTCATCTCGTGGCAGGTCTCAAAGTAGGCCATCTCGGGGGCGTAGCCGGCCTCGACCAGCGTGTCGAAGCCAGCCTGGATCAGCTCGCAGACGCCGCCGCAGAGCACTGCCTGCTCACCGAACAGGTCGGTCTCGGTCTCCTCCTTGAAGGTCGTCTCGAGGATGCCGGCGCGGCCGGCACCGATGCCGGAGGCGTAGGCCAGGGCAATCTCCTTGGCCTTGCCGGTGTAGTCCTGCTCCACGCAGATCAGGGACGGGCAGCCCTCGCCCTCGGTATACAGGCGGCGGACGATGTGGCCGGGGCCCTTGGGAGCGATCATGATGACGTCAACGTTCTTCGGCGGGGTGATGGTCTTGAAGTGGATGTTGAAGCCGTGGGCAAAGGCCAGTGCCTTGCCCTCGGTCATGTAGGGGGCAACCTGCGTGTTGTAGATGTCGGCGCACAGCTCGTCGGGAACCAGCATCATGACAACGTCACCGGCCTTGGCAGCCTCCTCGACCTCCATGACCTTGAAGTTCTCATGGGTGGCAGCGAACTCGGAGGCCTTCTCCCAGTGGGCAGAGCCCTTGCGCAGACCGACAACGACATTGACGCCGCTCTCGGCCAGGTTCTCGGAATGAGCGTGGCCCTGGGAGCCGAAGCCGATAACGGCAACGGTCTTGCCGTCGAGCACGCCGAGGTTGCAGTCGGAATCATAGTACTTGTTGATAGCCATGGTGGTGTCTCCTTTTTGTTGTTGATACTTTTTATATTTGTAATTTTAATTGGAAAACGAAAATAAAAATCCGTAGGGGCGCATTCTATATGCGCCCGTGCAGTGCAGCCTACGGCGGGCGGATATGGAATCCGCCCCTACAGGCATTGAAAATTTACGAGCAGCTCAATGGCAATGCGTCCCCGGCAGGGGCAGCTGCGCCTCCCCGACCTCCTGCGCGAGCTTCTGCATGTGCTCGTGCTTGCCGCCGCGCTCCAGCGCGGTGACGCCGGTGCGGCAGAGCTCCAGAATGTTGTAGCCCTTGAACATGGTCAAAAAGGCGTCGATCTTATCCGGCTTGCCGGTCAGTTCAAAAATCATGCTGTCGGGCGACAGGTCGATGATCTTTGCCTTGTAAATGCTGGAAATCTCCCGCAGCTCGGCGCGGTTCTGGTTGTCGCACTCTACCTTTAAAAGCAGCAGTTCGCGCTGCAGGCTCTTGTCGGGGTCCAGCTCAAAGATCTGTCGGGTGACCTCAAGGCGCTCTGTCTGTAAAATCAGCTGGTTCAGCGCCTGTTCGGTGCCGCGCAGTGTGACCGTGATGCGGCTGACCGAGGGGTCATTCGTGGCGGATACCGTCAGGCTGTCGATGTTGAACCCGCGGCGGCAGAGCAGGCTGGAAATGCGCGCCAGAACGCCGTTGCTGTTGTCAACCAGCAGGCTGATGACCCGCCGGGTGTTGTTGTTCTGTTCCATGCGTGTCACCTCATTCCATGATGATGTCGTTGACGGTGCCGCCGCCGGGAATCATCGGCAGGACCTTTTCGTCCTTGCCGATGCGGCAGTCGATCCAACTCGGGCCCTTCTGCTTCATCGCGTCGGCGAACGCCGCCTTGAACTCGGCGGGCGTCGCAGCGCGGTAGCCTTTGGCCCCGAAGCCCTCGGCCAGCTTGACAAAGTCGGTCTTGCGGTGCGGGTCTGTGTCGGAGTAGCGCTTCTCGTAGAAGGTCGTCTGCCACTGGCGCACCATGCCGAGCACCTGATTGTTGAAAATTACCGTGATGATGGGCAGGTCGTAGCTGACGGCAGTGCAGGCCTCGTTCAGGTTCATGTGGAACGAGCCGTCGCCCGTCAACATGACGACGCGGGCGTCACGGCCCAGCGCCATCTGTGCGCCGATGGCCGCGCCGTAGCCGAAGCCCATTGTGCCCAGACCGCCGCTGGTCAGGAAGCCGCGGGATTTCGTGTGGTGCAGATACTGCGCTGCCCACATCTGGTGTTGGCCGACGTCGGTGACGTAAACGGCCTCGGGGCCTGCCTGATTGCAGATCTCATCAATGATCTGGTGCGGTTTCAGCTCGGTGTCGCTGTCCACAGGCTTGTAGTCGTTCTTCTGCCAGCCGCGGATCTGCTCCATCCAGAGCTTGTGCTCGGTCTTTTCGACGTAGGGCAGAATGGCCTGCAAAATGTAGCTGGCGTCGCCGGTCAGGCTTAAATCGACGTCCACATTCTTGCCCAGCTCGCTGGGGTCAATGTCGATCTGGATGATTTTCGCGCGCTTGGCAAAGCTGTCGGGGTTCAGCGCCACGCGGTCACTGAACCGTGTGCCCACGGCGATGACCAAATCGGCCTCGTCAATGGCTTTGTTGGCGGCGTAGCAGCCGTGCATACCCAGCAGCCCTAAGTTGTGCGGCTCACCGTAGCTGAGGACACCGGCGGCCATCAGGGTGTAGGTGGCGGGCATGCCGGTCTTTTCCAGCAAATCGCGCAGGGGCTGGCAGCCCGCCGCGCTGCGGACGCCGCCGCCGAAGTAGACGATCGGGCGCTCCGACGCGTTGATCATCTGAGCGGCCTTTTTGACGTCCTCCTCATTATACCGGGTCACGGTGCGGATGAGCTCGGGAGCCTTGGGGGTGAACTCACAGGAGGCAGCCGTGATGTCCTTGGGAATATCGACGAGGACGGGACCCTTGCGGCCCGACTGCGCAATGCGGAAGGCTGCGCGCATCGTGTCGGCCAGGTCCTCGACCCGGCGCACCGTGTAGTTGTGCTTCGTGATGGGCATCGTAATGCCCTCAATGTAGGCCTCCTGGAAGGAGTCCTTGCCCAGCAGCGTTGTGGCGACGTTGCCGGTGAAGGCGACCATCGGCACGCTGTCCATGTAGGCTGTGGCAATGCCGGTGACGAGATTCGTGGCACCGGGGCCGCTGGTGGCCAGCACGACGCCGGTGCGGCCCGTGGCGCGGGCGTAGCCGTCCGCCGCGTGGGACGCGCCCTGCTCATGGGCGGTCAGCACATGGCGGATGCGGTCCGAGTTTTTATAAAGTTCATCGTACAGATTCAGCACTGCGCCGCCGGGATAGCCGAACAGGGTGTCAACGCCCTGCTCGACCAGCACTTCGACGAAGATCTGTGAACCGGTCAATTTCATGTTTCTGCTCCTTCCTGGTTTTAGCACGGCCTGCCGGGGGTCTGTGGGGCGGGGTGACCTCACCCCGCCGCGGCGGCCTCCCGTAAGAGGGGCAAAGGATAAAACAAAACAGGCTTTGCCCCTTGTATTCCAAGAGACAAAGCCTGTATATAGCTCTGCGGTACCACTCTTATTGGGGCGGTGCCCCCACCTCATGGGCCTCCAACAAGGCCCGGCACTGTAACGGGTGCGCCCGTACCGCCCTACTGTGATTTCGGGTGGTCTGCTCCGGGATCAGTTCGCGGTCTGCTGCCCTGCTGCCTTGCACCGACCGGCAGCTCTCTGCAGGGTGCGGGACCGTTACTAACTTCCCATCCACGCATTGTCTGAATGTGTGATAAACTATACCGTACTTTTGCAGATTTGTCAAGACTTGCTTGAAAAATCCGCAACAAATCTTGCAACTTTTTGCCACGGCGTTTATACTGGTGGTAAAGAGTGTATCTCTTGGGAAAGGAATATGAATATGCTTCGTAATGAATGGCTGGCCCATCTGGATGGGCTTGTGGTGTTCCGCGGCCTGCTGGCGGCGGAGCCGCTGCGCTCTCTGCACGCAGCGCTGGCGGCGGATGAGGACGCCCTGACGGGCGCTGTCGCCGCGTTTGAGGCGGCGCTGTTTGCCCGCGGCACCAACTGGACCGAGGCCCTGCTGGATGCCGTGCTCGAGGAGGAAAACCTCTGCCTGCGTGTGGCAGCCGGGCAGGATGCCGGGCCCGTGCTGGAGACTGCGCTGAACAGCGAGCTGAACTTTTTGCAGACGCTTGGCCGTGCGCCGCTGGACGAGGTGTTCCCCGGCGCGGCAGTGTTCCTGCCGCGGTGGGAGACAACGCCCGACGCCGACTACCACGCGGCCTATGAGACGCGCCGTGCGGCCATGGGCCAGAAGGGCTACGGCATGTTTGCCCGCCACCATGTCTTTGCGCTGGAGGACGGGCATCTGGTGCCGGTGCGCTTCCCCGACCCGCAGCGTCTGAGCGAGCTGCCCGGCTACGAGCAGGAGCGCGAGAAGGTCATTGCCAACACCCGCGCCCTGCTGGAGGGCCGCCCGGCCAATAACGTGCTGCTCTACGGCGATGCAGGCACGGGCAAGTCCAGCACGGTCAAGGCGATTGCCAACGAGTTTGCGCCCGACGGCCTGCGCCTGATCGAGGTGAAGAAGAACCAGCTCTACCAGATCCCCGCCCTGATGGACGAGCTGGCAAAGAATCCGCTGAAATTCATCCTCTTTATTGATGACTTGAGCTTTGCCTCCAACGATGACAACTTTGCGGCGCTGAAGGCGATCCTGGAGGGCGGCGTCGGCGGGCGCAGCCATAATGTGGCGGTCTACGCCACAAGCAACCGCCGCCACCTCGTCAAGGAGACGATGGCGGACCGCAGCGGCGACGACCTGCACGCGATGGACACCCGGCAGGAGCTTATGAGCCTGTCGGCCCGGTTCGGCCTGACGGTGACGTTCCAGCAGCCTGACAAGGACCGCTATGACCGCATCCTGCTGGAGCTGGCGAAGCAGTACAATGTCCAGATGCCCAGCGACCAGCTCTTTATCAAGGGTGCCGCCTTTGCCCTGCGCGCCGGTGGCCGCAGCCCGCGCGTAGCCAAGCAGTTTGTGGAGCTGCTGGCGGCGGGCGTCAAGGTATGAAATTTCTCCACCCTGTAGGGGCGAACATTGTTCGTCCGTGCTCGTTCGCGGCGGCAGAAACATCCGCGGGCAGATATGGAATCCGCCCCTACATGGCATAAGGATCAGGCACGCTCCGTCACCAGCTTAAACCCTGCCTCCGTCAGCTTTTGCTTAATGGTCTCGATCTGCGCGGCATCCCGCGTTTCGAGGCCGAGCTTCAGGAAGCAGCTTGTGATGGCCATGTTCGCATCGCTGCGGTCATGGTGGACGCTGACGACGTTCGCACCGCAGGCGGAGACAATGTCGCTGACCAGGCTCAACTGGCCGGGCTTGTCCTCCAGCGCGATCATCAGGTTCGTCTTGCGCCCGCTCATAACAAGGCCGCGGGTGATGACGCGGGACAGAATGTTCACGTCGATGTTGCCGCCGGAGATCAGGCAGACCGTTTTCTTGCCCGCCAGCGGCAGCTTGCCGAACAGTGCGGCGGCCACCGGCGTGGCACCAGCGCCCTCGGCGACGAGCTTCTGGTTCTCCATCAGCGCCAGAATGGCCGCGGCGATCTCGTCCTCGCTGACCGTAACGATCTCGTCCACGTACTGGCTGACCATGTCGAACGTCGTCTCGCCGGGCGTCTTGACCGCAATGCCGTCGGCAAAGGTCACGGCGCTGTCCAGCGTTTCATATTTGTGGTCGTGGAAGGCGTGCTCCATGCTGGGCGCACCCGCGGCCTGCACGCCGTAGATCTTTACCTCGGGGCGCAGGCTCTTGATGGCGAACGCCACGCCGGAGATCAGACCGCCGCCGCCGATAGGCACGATGACCGCGTCCACATCGGGCAGTTGGTCGAGAATTTCGAGACCAATCGTTCCCTGCCCTGCGATGACCAGCTCGTCATCATAAGGATGAATGAAGGTCATGCCGGTCTGCTCCTGCAGCTCCACGGCGCGGTCATGCGCGTCGTCGTAGGTGCCCTTGACCAGCTCGACCTCGGCACCGAGGCGCTTTGTGCTCTCTACCTTCATAATAGGGGCACCGTCCGGCATACAGACAACGCTTTTGATACCCATGCGGGTCGCGGCCAGCGCCACGCCCTGCGCATGGTTGCCCGCCGAGCAGGCAATGACGCCCTTCGCGCGCTCCTCCGCGGACAGCTGGCTGATTTTGTAGTACGCGCCGCGGACCTTGAAGCTGCCTGTAACCTGCAAATTTTCGGTTTTCAGGTACAGATCGGTGCCGGGGCACAGGCGTGTGGCGGCGATCAGGTCGGTCTTGCGGGCAACCTGCTTCAAGACGAACTTAGCATGGTAGATTTTATCCAGTGTAAGCATGGGCTGTTCCCTCTCTGTTTGACAATAGTCTGGCCCGACCCGGGCTTGCCGGATCGGGCCGGGCCGCGCCGTTGCGGCCAAGACACTGACATGAGTATAGTTGAAATTTGCTAATTTGTAAAGTGAAAAATATTCATCGTTAGATTGTACAAGAATAATAAGCGAGAATTGTACAATTCTACCACTATGTTGTGGGCGCAGAATGCTGTATAATAGATGTAACGATAGCAAAATATGTTTGCTTTTTAACAATCACCTTTATGAGGAGGCAATTTCCCGTATGGATATCCGTTATTCCTGCAACCAGCGTGATTTCAAGCGCTACACCACCGAGGAGACCCGCAACGAAATGCTCATCACCGGCCTGTACAAGGCAGATGAGATGGTCGCCGTCTACAGCCACGTGGATCGCATGGTCACGCTGGGCTGCATGCCTGTGCACGAGGAGGTCTCCATCGACAAGGGCATTGATGTATGGGCCAACTTCGGCACCCACTACTTCCTGGAGCGCCGCGAGATCGGCATCTTCAACATCGGTGACGGTGCCGGCACGGTCACGGCGGATGGCAAGGAGTATCACCTGAACTACAAGGACTGCCTGTACCTGACCAAGGGCAACCAGAGGGTCACCTTCAAGAGCGACGACCCGGAGCATCCGGCCAAGTTCTACATGGTCTCTGCCCCGGCCCATTGCAGCTATGAGAACAAGCTCATCACCATTGAGCAGGCCGCCAAGCGCCCGCTGGGCAGCGTCGAGACCTGCAACAAGCGCACGATCAACCAGTTCATCCATCCCAGCGTGCTCAAGACCTGCCAGCTGTCCATGGGTATGACCGCTCTGGAGCCCGGCAGCAACTGGAACACCATGCCCAGCCACACCCACGAGCGCCGCATGGAGATCTACACCTACTTTGAGGTCCCCGAGGGCCAGGTCGTTTTCCACATGTGCGGTGAGCCCACCGAGACCCGCCATATTGTCATGCACAACTATGACGCGGTCATCAGCCCGTCCTGGAGCATCCACAGCGGCGTAGGTACATCGAATTACACCTTTATCTGGGCCATGGGCGGCGAGAACATGGAGTTCGATGATATGGATAATATCGCCACAACTGATTTGCGCTGACCGCAAGAAACGCACATATTTTGCGCCGGCTTGCGCAAGATATGCGCAACTATTTACTTTAATTCTCGCGCCCCAGTGATGGGCGCCGGAATATATGACTGTTACAAACTTAGGAGGTTTTGCATCATGTCTGTTTGCACCCCGAAATCCTTCGACCTGACCGGTAAGGTCGCCCTCGTCACCGGCGCTTCCTATGGCATCGGCTTTGCCATTGCCACCGCTATGGCCAATTGCGGCGCCAAGATCGTCTTTAACGACATCAAGCAGGAGCTGGTCGACAAGGGCCTGGCCGCCTACAAGGAAGCCGGCATCGAAGCCCACGGCTATGTCTGCGACGTCACCAACGAGGATGCCGTCAATGAGATGGTCAAGAAGATCACCGCCGAGGTCGGCCACATCAATGTGCTGGTCAACAACGCCGGTATCATCAAGCGCATCCCGATGATCGAGATGACCGCTGCCCAGTTCCGTCAGGTCATCGACGTTGACCTGAACGCCCCCTTCATTGTCGCCAAGGCGGTCATTCCCGATATGATCGAGCAGGGCGGCGGCAAGATCATCAACATCTGCTCCATGATGAGCGAGCTGGGCCGCGAGACTGTCTCCGCCTACGCTGCTGCCAAGGGCGGCCTGAAGATGCTGACCAAGAACATCGCCTCCGAGTACGGCAAGTACAACATCCAGTGCAACGGCATCGGACCCGGCTACATCGCCACCCCGCAGACCGCTCCGCTGCGCGAGATCCAGCCCGATGGCTCCCGTCATCCCTTCGACCAGTTCATCGTCGCCAAGACCCCTGCTGAGCGCTGGGGTGAGGCCGAGGATCTGGGCGGCCCCGCCGTGTTCCTCGCTTCCGAGGCATCCGACTTTGTCAACGGCCTGATCCTCTACGTTGACGGCGGCATCCTGGCTTACATCGGCAAGCAGCCCGGCTGATTTACTTTCTTCGAGAAGAAAGTAAACAAAGAAGCTTTCAAACAATAAAAAGGACATCCGCTCGTGAAAGGGCGGATGTCCTTTTTATGTTGCACGGTAGGGGCCGGGCATGCCCGGCCCGGCAGTGTATGGTAAACGGACGCTTGCGGGAATCTCCCGGGCCGCCGCGGAGGGGTCAAGATCCCTCCCTACAAAACGACCCGCAAAGGGGGCTTTACCCGATGGTCACGCTCCACTTGAACTCCTTGCTCTCGCCGGGGTTCAGCTCGATGTGATGGCCTGCCTCGTTGACGGAGTTGGCCCAGCCGTTCCAGGGCTCCATGCAGACGAAGCTCTCGGCGTCCTGCTGCCAGAGCACGCCGTTGGTGAAAACGCTCTCGTCAAAGCTGACCGTGACCTTGTGGCCGTTGCCGGAGTCGGTGAAGCGCATCGGGCTCTTGACGCCGGTCATCAGGCGGATGGAGTCGGCACTCCCCTCCTTACGGGTCAGGGTAATGGTCTCGGGCGCGGCGGGCTGCTCGCCCTTGGCGCTTTCGCTGCAGGTGGCGGCGTCGATGTCAAACGCGACGTTGTCCAGCTTGCTGGCGGCGAAGTACGGGTGGAAGCCGACGCTGAACGGCAGGGCCTTGTCGCCGGTGTTGGCGACGGTCAGGGCCAGCGTGGCGGTGCTGCCGGTCAGGGTGTAGCGCATGGTCAGGGAAAAATCGAACGGGTAGACGAACTTTGTCAGACCGTTGGGGGTCAGGGTCAGCTCAATGGCGGTGTCGTCCGCGCTCTTGACCTGCCACGGCACGAGGTCGGCCAGGCCGTGGACCTCGATGGGATAGGCCGCGCCGTTGAAGTGGTGCACGCCGTCGTCCGGTTTGCCGCAGTTCGGGAACAGGATGGGGATGCCGCAGCGCGGGCGATCCGTGGACTCGAAGTTTTTGTCGCGCAGCCACAGGTATTCGTCGCCGTTTTTGGTGAAGGATGTGGCCATGCCGCCCTTCTCGGGTGTGACGGTGAAGGCATACTCGCCGTCGGTCAGGGTCAGGGTCTTGTAGGAAGCACCGTATTTTTCATAGGTGCCGGTAGTCAGAGTAGACATGATAAGGCTCTCCTTTGTATGCACGTAGGGGCCGTACATGTGCGGCCCGCAACTTTGTGGAAAGCACCCGATTGCGGGTAAGTTGCGGGCCGGGCATGCCCGGCCCCTACAGCGTAGTGGATTTTTCGTGTTTAATTATACCACAAACAGGCTTACAATACAACGCCATCCTTAAAGATCGAGATCTCGCGGAAGCCCTTCTTCTCGGCGCAGGTCTGCTTGCCGGAGGCAACGTCCAGCACGAGCCGGTACAGGTCGGCACCGGCCTCGTCCAGCGTGCGCTCGCCGTCCGCGACGACACCGGCGTTGAAGTCGATCCAGGTCTTTTTTCTGGCGGCCAGCTGGCTGTTGGTGGCAATTTTCAGCGTCGGCGCGGGGGCACCAAACGGCGTGCCGCGGCCCGTGCTGAACAGCACCATGTGCGCGCCCGCAGCAGTCAGCGCCGTGGCGGAGACCAGGTCGTTGCCGGGGCCGTACAGCATGTTCAGGCCCTTGGTGGTAACGGGCTCGCCGTAGTCGATGACATCCATGATCGGCGCGGAGCCGCCCTTCTGCACGCAGCCGCAGGACTTGTCCTCCAGCGTCGTGATGCCGCCCTGCTTGTTGCCCGGGCTCGGGTTGTCGTAGACGACCTCATTGTGGCTGATGAAGTACTCTTTGAAGCCGTTGATCATCCTGACGGCCTTCTCAAAGACCTGCTCGTTCTGGCAGCGGTCCATCAGGAAGCCCTCGGCACCGAACATCTCGGGCACCTCGGTCAGCACGGTGGAGCCGCCGCGGGCGCATAGCATATCGCTGAAGCGGCCAATCGTCGGGTTGGCGGTGATGCCGGACAAACCGTCCGAGCCGCCGCACTTCATGCCGACGACCAGCTCACTGGCAGGGATCGGCTCACGCTTAAACTGCGCGGCGTAGGCGGCCAGCTCTTTCAGGATCTCGCGTCCCGCGACCAGCTCGTCCTCAACGTCCTGGCAGGTCAGGAACTTGACGCGGTCATGGTCGTAGTCGCCCAGCTCGGCCAGGAACTGCTCGTGGGTCAGGTTTTCGCAGCCCAGACTCAGCACCAGAACCGCGCCCGCGTTGGGGTGGCGCACCAGAGATGCCAGCAGCTTGCGGGTCTGTGCGTGGTCATGGCCGGTCTGGGAGCAGCCGAACGGATGGGTGAAGGTATACAGCCCGTCGATGCTGCCGGTCACAAGGTCCTGATTGTCGCGCACGAGCGCCTTGGCGCAGTCGTTGACGCAGCCGACAGTCGGGATGATCCAGATCTCGTTGCGGATGGCAGCGCGGCCGTCCTTGCGGCGGTAGCCCATGAAGGTGTCAGGCACGGCGGGGGTAAGCGGGTGCACATTGGGGTGATAGCTGTACTCGATCTCACCGGAGAGGTTCGTGTGGATGTTGTGGGTGTGCATCCAGGTGCCGGGCACGGCGTCCGCCGTGGCGTGGCCGATGGGAAAGCCGTATTTGATGACGTTTTCGCCGCTTTTGATGGGCGCAATGGCCATCTTGTGGCCCTGGGGGATGTCCTCAATGGCGGTGACTGTGGTGTTATCGACGGGGACTGCCGTGCCTTTGGCGATGGGATGCAGGGCGACGACGACGTTGTCCTTGGGGTTGATCTTAATGGCGATAGGCATAAGATGTCTCCTTAGCTTCTGATAAAAGTGGGGCCGGAGGGCAACCTCCGGCCCCAATGGGGTACGTTTTAAGGCCGGATGAGGGGCGGGTGTGCGGGGGCAGACCGTAAACGGTCAATATCGGCAGACTCGGCCCTCATCAGTCGGCTGCGCCGACAGCTTCTCCCGATGGAGAAACCTTTGGACGCTTACAGGCAGGAAGCATACGCGGCCAGTGCGCCGTTCTCGCGGATGTTGGTAAGATTCTTGACGGTGGCCTCCTCGAAGCCGGGAACCTTGGTCAGGTCCTGGCCCCACATCTGCTCGTTGATCATGACGGCATGGACCAGCGTCGGAACGTCGTCGTTCTTGTGCTCGTTGTAGAATTCAAGGACCCAGCGGTCATCGGAGACGGTGTACTCGTTGCCCTTGGCGCGCTTGCAGACCAGACCCTTGTCGGTCAGCTCCTGCACATCATTGCTGTAGAAGGCAATGTAGGCGGCGAAGCTCATGGTCAGGCAGGTGGGCAGCTTGCCGTTCTTCCCGACATACTCGAGGAAGGACGGCATGTTGCGGGCACGCCACTTGGAGGTGGAGTTCAGGGAGATGCTCATCAGCTCATGGTTGACGAACGGGTTGTTGAAGCGGTCCTGCACAGCGGCGGCGAACTTCTTGCAGTCCTCCTGATCCAGCGGCAGGATGGGCACGACCTCGTCCAGCAGCATCTTGTTCATGTAGCTCAGGACGGTGGCGTCGTGCATGCAGTCACGGACGATGTCAAAACCGGCCAGATAAGCGCCCAGCACAAAGCCGGTGTGCGCGCCGTTCAGGATGCGGACCTTGCGCTTCTTGTACGGGCTCATGTCGGGGGTCACAAAGACGCGGCTCTCGAGACCGGCCTTGCGGAAGGGCAGCACGTCGTTCAGCTTGGTATCACCCTCGATGACCCAGACGCCAAAGACCTCGCCGACGTCCAGCAGGGGGTCAGCGTAGCCGTGCTTCTGCTCAAGCTCGGCGACCTCCTTCGGGTCACGGATGCGGCCCGGAACGATGCGGTCAACCAGAGAACCGCAGAAGGTGCAGTCCTCATTGACGTACTTCCTGAAGCCGTCGTCCAGGCCCCACTGGTCAATGTACTGGTTGACGCACTTGAGCAGCTCCTTGCCGTTGTTGTCGATCAGCTCGCAGGCCAGCATGATGATGCCCTTCTTGCCTGCCTTGTAGCGGTGGTACAGCACCTGGGTCAGCTTGCCGGGGAAGCTGGATGCGGGCACGTCCTCCAGCTTGCAGGCGGGGTCGTAGACGATGCCTGCCTCGGTGGTGTTGGAAACGATGATCTCAAGATCGTCGCTGGCGGCGACGTCCATCATCTGCTTAAAGCCCTCCTCCTCATACGGGTTCAGGCAGCGGGAGACGCTGGAGATAACGCGCTTGTCATCGACCTTCCGGCCATTTTCACTGCCGCGCAGATACAGGGTGTACAGACCCTCCTGCTCGTTGATCATCTTGGCCAGGCCGGGGGCAATGGGCTGGACCAGAACGCACTTGCCGTTCCAGTCGGCCTTCTCGTTGGCCAGATCGAACCAGTAATCCACGAACGCGCGCAGGAAGTTGCCCTCGCCGAACTGCAGGACCTTCTCCGGGGCGTTTTTCAAAATATAGCCGTTGTAGCCGGATTTTGCAAGAACTTCATAATTCAAGGTATCCATATATGTTTCTCCTTACCATAAACAAATCTGGTGCGCAGCGGGGGGCTGCAGCACGTCCTGTTACCTGAATTATATTTTCTTTAGGCCGTTTCGTCAAGATTCATTCCGTAAACAGCGCACATATTTTGCGCAGTTTTGAGGCCAATTTTGGGATTCCGCATCTTGCACAACAAAGAACCGCACTTTTTGGCTATAATTTCGATTAACAAGCAATTTTTGCAACTTGTGCAAGGTAAAATAGTTATGTATAATAATAGCAGAGTATGCTGTTTTGGGTCATCTTTACAGCGCAAGGTATGTGCTATCAGGGCCCGGGGCGGCATTCCCCCGACTATCATTTATAACATCATTAAGGAGCGTCTGTACATGAAAGTATTTATGGACAAGGACTTTTTGCTGGAGACCCCTACCGCGCAGCATCTGTACCACGACTATTCGGCCAAGCTGCCCATCGTGGATTACCACTGCCATATTCCCCCGCAGGAAATTTATGAGGACCGCCGCTTTGAGAACATCGCGCAGGTCTGGCTGGGCGGCCATCAGGTGCTGGCCGACGGCAGCGACTACTATTTCGGCGACCACTACAAGTGGCGCGTGATGCGCTCCAACGGCGTGCCCGAGGAGTACATCACCGGTGACAAGCCGGATCGTGAGCGCTTTCAGAAGTTTGCCGAGAGCCTGGAAATGGCCATCGGCAACCCGATGTATACCTGGTGCCACCTCGAGCTGAAGAAGTACTTCGGCTATGAGGGCGTGCTGAACGGCGAGACCGCCGAGGAGGTCTGGAACCTCTGCAACGACAAGCTGCAGCATGACCCGAAGCTGACCGTCCGCGGCCTGATCGAGCAGAGCAACGTCGCCATGGTCGGCACCACCGACGACCCCATCGACTCCCTCGAGTGGCACAAGAAGATCAAGGAAGACCCGACCATCAAGGTCGTCGTCGCCCCGTCCTTCCGCCCCGACAAGGTCCTGAACATCCGCAAGGAGGGCTTCGCCGATTACATCCATAAGCTGGAGGAAGTTGTGGGCCGCAAGTTTGCCTGCGCAAATTGCGTTGTCAGTGCGCTGGAAGAACGCCTGGAGTTCTTCGTCGAGATGGGCTGCCGCGCTTCTGACCACGGTCTGGACTACATCCCCTTCGCCGAAACGAACGCTGAGAAGGCAACTGCTGCCTTCAAGAAGGCCATGGCCGGTGAGACCCTGACCAAGGAGGAAGGCGACGAGTACACCACCTACCTGCTGCTGAAGCTGGGTGCCCTGTACAAGAAGCACAACGTTGTCATGCAGATGCACTACAGCTGCCTGCGCAATGTCAACGACAAGATGTACCGCAAGCTCGGCCCCGATACCGGCTTTGATATGATCGCCGTGACCGATTGCAGCGCTACCATCAGCAGCCTGCTGAGCGCACTGACCAAAGAGGACGCCTGCCCGAAGGTCATCCTGTACAGCCTGAACCCCGCCGACTTCGACATGCTGGGCACCATTCTGGGTGCGTTCCAGGATGACGAGATCCCCGGCAAGATCCAGCTGGGCTCCGCCTGGTGGTTCTGCGACACCGACGACGGCATGTACCAGCAGATGAAGACCCTGGCCCGCTTGGGCCTGCTGGGCAACTTCATCGGTATGCTGACCGACAGCCGCAGCTTCCTGAGCTACACCCGTCACGATTACTTCC
>OGZF01000111.1_pt1 | contig 80064 bp, 89 predicted proteins | sample 1576771 | NCBI WGS metagenome assembly OGZF01 (sample SAMEA3541536, study PRJEB24748) | human gut metagenome | biome: human gut; feature: human-associated habitat; material: faeces | place: China | collected 2012
ATTACCCTATTGGATAAAGGAAATTTCAAAATTTCCACTATAATACATTATCCCGATGATTTCAGGGGAAATCAAGAGATTTTTGCGAGATGACGGGATGATAAAAGTGAGTCGTACACTGAAAGAATTATCTTATAAAATATTTCAAACCAGAGAAAAATTACTGGATTTATTGGGACGGGAACCAACCATTGAAGAGCTTGCAGAAAAAATGCAGATAGACAAAGAAGAAATAGTAGAAGCACTGGAGGCCGGAAGTGAAGTAGAATCCATTTATAAACCAATACATCAGAAAGAGGGAAATGAGATCCGGCTGATGGATAAGCTGGAAGAAAAAGAACACAGAGAAGAAAAGATACTGGATCACATGTTGTTGCAGCAGTTGCTTGGGACATTAGAAAAAGAAGAACGCACATTGATCTATATGAGGTATTTTCAAGATAAGACACAGTCACAAGTAGGAAAAGAATTAGGAATATCGCAGGTACAGGTTTCCAGAATGGAGAAGAAGATTATGGAAAATTTAAGGAAAATTGGAACATAGAATCAGAGAAGCCATTTGATCAAGTTATGTATATTTTAAAGAGAAGAGAAAATACTAAAGAGCATATCATAAAAGTACATGAAATGGAGATGAAAAGTTTGGAAGATGGAAGAAGAAAAATAAGAATATGCCTGACAATTATGTTGATAGCTGCGGTGATATCTGGTGTTTGCTATTACTATAGTGCTGCCGGGAAGGCTGAGCGTTACGAATCAGAAGAGATGTTAGTAAATTCTGAGGAGAAATGCAATGGCTGTTAAGCAGGAAACGCTATATATAAAGGGTGATAAAAATATAGAAGTGACAAAGCCAGAGGTAACGCTGGGGGATATTTTGTCTATGGAATGTAGTAATCAAAATGTAATTCCGAGGATTAAAACGATTAAGGTTATGAAAATGCAGGAGAAAGAGGGACAGCGCAAAGTCATATCTATTTTAAAAATTATAAAATTAATACATGAAATATATCCGAACATGGATGTCCAAAATTTGGGCGAGACAGATATTATCGTAACTTACGAAGAGCAAAAATCAACAGGGATGATAAGCCATCTGATCAAAACCGGGTTTACCGCAGTATTGACATTTACAGGTGCGGCATTTGCAATCATGACATTTAACAATGATGTATCAGTTAGAAAATTATTTTCTCAAATCTATCAATTGATGACTGGAATAAAACCACAGGGTTCTACAATCTTAGAACTAAGTTATTCCATCGGACTTACGATAGGAATACTATTGTTTTTTAATCATTTTGGAAAGAAAAAGTTTTCAGTGGACCCTACACCGTTGGAGGTACAGATGCGAACTTATGAAAATGAAATACAGACAACCCTTGTAGAAAATGCTTCAAGAAAGGGAAAAGAACTGGATGCTGATACGTCAAATTCTAATGGCAGTAATCGGTCTTAGCGCAGGAATATTAGTAGCGGGAGGACTGTTTGGATTTATTGTTGAATTAGGTGTCATCGCTGATTTTGCAGATCGGACACATACAGGAAATAAAATTCATTTGTATGAAGACTGTGCCGCTTTAGGAGGAATTATAGGGAATGTTATTTTTGTATATTCGATACCGATTCCTTATGGCAAAATTTTGCTTATTCCGATAGGGCTGCTAATCGGGATTTTTGTCGGGTGTTGGGCGATGGCACTGGCAGAAATTCTAAATGTTTTTCCGATATTTATCCGTAGATTAAAAATAACAAAATATATTGCTGGATTGATATGTGCAATGGCATTGGGAAGGGGAGTCGGAGGTGTGATATATTTTTTCCTGATGCATTGATAATTTTAATATGGTACATTTTTATAAAAAGAATTATAATTACAGTAGTTATAATTTGAGGAGGCAAAAGATGAAAAAAATTGGATTTATCGGAGTTGGAATCATGGGAAAATCCATGGTGCGAAATCTTATAAAAGCAGGATTCGAGCTGCACATTTATGCTCGTACAAAATCGAAAGTAGAAGATGTTATTAACGAAGGGGCTATTTTTCATGATAGCATTGCAGAGTGCGTCAAGGAATGTGAGGCTGTTATTACAATAGTAGGATTTCCTGTCGATGTCGAAGAAGTTTATTTTGATAAAGGAAATATTTTAGATAGTGTTCAACAAGGCACATATTTGATTGATATGACAACTACAAGTCCGATGCTGGATCAGAAAATTGCAGAAGAGGGAAAAAAGAAAGGGCTTCATGTTTTGGATGCACCTGTTACGGGTGGAGATATAGGAGCAAAAAACGGAACACTTTCTATTCTTGTAGGTGGTGAAAAAGCAGATTATGAAGCTTGTATGCCATTGTTTGAGGCAATGGGGACAAACATTAATTATCAAGGTGGTATCGGGTGCGGACAGCATGCAAAACTTGCTAATCAGATTATGATAGCAGGAACGTTGTCAGGAGTATGCGAAGCATTTACTTATGCAAAAGCAAAAGGACTGGACCTTCAGACATTGCTTGATTCCGTGTCGACAGGGGCAGCTGGAAGTAAGCAGTTAGATACTTTTGGACCTAAGATTTTAGAGGGTGATTATGCTCCGGGATTTTTTATGAAACATTTTATTAAGGATATGAAATTGGCACTTACAGAAGCAAATATGAGTAATATTAATTTAGACGTTTTAAGTCAGGTGCTTGCAAATTATGAATTATTGCAAGCAGAAGGTTATGGGGAATTAGGAACGCAGGCGCTTATTAAATACTATGAAGAAGAAATGGAGGAATAAAAAATAACTATGCCATCCAGCGAATTGGAGTCGGGCTTGCCCGACGAAGCTCCCGCAGGATGGCATAGTCGTTTCTTACGAAAAATTTATCATTATAAAATTACTTTAATGTCATGATAACACTTTTTCCAGCCTGGACCTCGCCTTTTTCACATACGAGCTCTTTTCCGTCTAAATCTGAACTAATCAGAACAGGAGTAATGGAGTTGCGTCCGGTCTCTTTGATGAATTCCAAATCTGCTTCTGCAATCAAATCTCCGGCTTTTACTTTATCTCCAATCTTTGCATAAATGTGGAAACATTTTCCATTCAGTGCAACTGTCTCAAGCCCCATATGTATTAAAATTATCACTCCACTTTCTGAAGTTATTTCATAGATATGGCCTGTTTCTACCACTTTGGATACGACTCCGTCAACTGGGCTTACAATCTTTCCGTCAGTTGGGATGATTGCAATGCCGTCTCCAAGTATTTTTTCTGTAAATATCGGATCTGGTACATCTGTAATTGCAACTGCTGTACCAGTCATTGGTGCTAAAATTACTTCTTGTGTTTTTCCTTGATTCTTCATATCTAAATCCTCCGCTAGATAATATATGTTCTTTTCCTCATTTTACAAATTCTTAATTATAGTCACTGCTTTAATAAATTTCAATCCTCTTTTGAAAATTGTTTCAGAATTCTATGTTTTGCATATTTTAGGGCGCTGGTTTCATAAGTTTGTTATTCAGAATTTAATAGATTACTATTCACTTCCGTGACAACCACTACGCTGATAGGCACGGAGGATGCCGTTGCTGGTCACAGTTAGTGTTAACAGTAACCAGAGCCATATAGTCATCTAATGAACTAAAAATCTATCTTGCAATCTATTCCCAGCATATGCTAAAGTATAGAAAAGCATATTTCTATACGAAATCTAAGGGGCATCGCACCATCTATATTCTAATAACATTTCAGAAATCTATGCTTTGATACCACAAAACATGTAAAAAAGCAGAAGAGGGCTGGAAGAGAGTGAAGATAGAGGAAGTTCCTTCTGCAAAAGGAGGAAAAATGAATACTGAGTTGAAAAATGCTGTATTAGCGACAGACCTCAAAGCACAGTATGATGCGTGTGCAAAAAAATTGCTTGGCTACAAAGACATACTGGCACGAATTTTGATAGAGGCAGTCGAGGAGTTCCGGGGAATATCACCGGAAGAAGTGAAGTCATTGATTGAAGATGACATACAAATCGGAAAGGTTCCGGTTGACCCGGGACTTACAAATACAGTTGTCGGAGTGGATGAAAACGGCAAAGAAATTATAGGAATGAATACGGTAAATGAAGAAGTGAATGCCGGATACATTTTATTTGATATTATTTTTTACGTGCGCTTGAAAGAGGGACGTTCGAAGATTATCATAAATGTAGAAGCGCAGAGAAAAGAACCGACAAAATATGATATTCTTAACCGAGCTGTCTTTTACATTAGTCGTGAAATTTCATCTCAGAAAAATCGGGAGTTTGTGAATAGCAATTATAACGATATCAAGAAAGTCTATTCTATTTGGATATGTATGAACATGTCAGAAGACAGTATGAACCATATACATCTGACAAATGATATGATTATAGGAAATCAAATCTGGAAAGGAAGAGAGGACTTGGTGAATATTGTTATGATAGGACTGGCAAAGGAAATTTCTCCCAAAGAAGAAAAACATGAACTTCACCGATTATTAGGGGCGTTATTGTCAGAAACACTAAGAGAAGAGGAAAAACTAGATATACTCAAAAACGAATATCATATACCGATGGAAAAATCAATAGAGGAGGATGTGAAAGTAATGTGTAATTTAAGTGATGGAATAGAAGAACGCGGGAAAGCGGAAGGCATAGAATTAGCGCGGAAGGTTTTCAAAATGAAAGAGCAAGATGCAAGTGTTCAAGAAATAGCTAAGGAACTTCAGCTGTCAGTTGAAGAAGTTGAGCAAATAATTGGAGAATAAAATAATAGCAAAGTCAATCAACTTTCTTATAGAAATAGTCGCTTAATTGAAATAATCAATGAAGCTGTAATAATAGAAGACGAGCTTTATTCCCACTTGTCTTTTCATGAAATTTTATATACAATCATATGACAAGAAGGGATAAATGGTGAAAGGCTATGAGAACATATAAATTAACAATTGCATATGATGGCTCCAGATTTCGAGGATGGCAGCGACAGCCGGACACGGAACTGACAATTCAAGGAATTTTGGAGCGTGATATTAGTGAGTATGTGGGATATAAAGTAGAGGTGAATGGCTCCGGGCGTACAGATGGCGGAGTACATGCGTCCGGGCAGACAGCCAGTATTATTCTATCAGGTAAGGTGGATGAGCCAGTATTTCTTACAGAGATAAATGAGAAAATTCCGGAGGACATCCGTATTGTGAATATGGAACTTGCAAGGAACGGGTTTCACGCACGTCACAGTGCAAGAGGTAAGAGATATGAATATACGATTGATACCGCAGAAAAAGCAGATGTATTTCTGAGAAAATATTCATTTCATTATCCGGAAATAATTAATGTGAAAAAGATGGAGAAAGCAATCGAATATTTGCGAGGAAGTCATGATTTTGCAGGATTTACAGATCGACCGGATGAAAAGTCCACAACAAGAAGAATTTATGATATAATAGTTAGGCAAGACGGACATAGACTTAGAATTGAGTATACCGGAAGTGGATTTATGTATCATATGGTAAGAATTTTAACAGGAACACTGCTGGAAATTGGTAGTGGGAGAAGAAGTCCGGAAAGCATAAATGAGATAATTGAGTCCGGTCAACGTGCAGATGCGGGATTTTTAGTACCTGCAAGTGGACTATGCTTGAAAGAGGTGTTTTATAAACAATGAAATTAGTATCATGGAATGTAAACGGAATCCGGGCATGTGTGCAAAAAGGATTTCTTGATTTTTTTAATGAGATCGATGCAGATATTTTTTGTATTCAGGAGTCAAAGATGCAGTCCGGACAGTTAGAACTTGACTTGCAGGGGTATAATCAATATTGGAACTATGCAGTGAAAAAAGGATATTCTGGAACTGCGGTATTTACCAAGAAAGAACCAATTCAAGTAAGCTATGGAATCGGGATAGAGGAGCATGATCAGGAAGGTCGTGTAATAACGTGTGAATTTGAGGATTTTTATTTTGTTACGGTGTACACACCAAATTCTCAAAATGAGTTGAAACGTCTGGCTTATCGTATGCGATGGGAAGACGATTTTCGTGCGTATTTAAAGTCTCTGGAAATGAAGAAACCGGTTATTGTGACTGGGGATATGAATGTTGCTCATAAGGAAATTGATTTGAAAAATCCGAAAACAAATCGTAAGAATGCAGGATTTACAGATGAGGAGAGACAGAAGTTTACAGAGCTTTTAGATGCAGGATTTATCGATACATTCCGATATTTTTATCCGGAGCAGGAAGGAGTATATTCCTGGTGGTCTTATCGCTTTAAAGCAAGAGAGAAGAATGCCGGATGGAGAATTGATTATTTTTGCGTATCAGAATGTCTGAAAGACAGATTGCAGGATGCACAGATTCTAACAAATGTAATGGGTTCAGACCATTGTCCAATTGTATTGGAATTAAAAGACAAATAAATAATAGGAGGCGGTCATCGTGACTAAAATTGACATTATTTCTGGATTTTTAGGAGCTGGAAAGACAACATTTATTAAAAAGCTTTTAAAGGAAGCATTTGAAGGAGAACAGGTTGTTCTGATTGAAAATGAATTTGGAGAAATTGGTATTGATGGTGGATTTTTAAAAGAAGCCGGAATTGAGATTAAAGAGATGAATTCAGGCTGTATCTGCTGTTCACTGGTAGGTGATTTTGAGAAATCTTTAAAAGAAGTAATCGACACATATCATCCGGATAGAATTTTGATCGAGCCATCGGGAGTTGGAAAGCTTTCAGATGTTATCAAAGCAATACAGGATGCACAGGTTAATCTTGATGCACAGTTGAACAGCTTTACAACAGTTGTTGATGTGACTAAATGTAGAATTTACAGTAAAAACTTTGGAGAATTTTTCAGCAATCAGATTGAGTATGCAGGAGCAATTATTTTAAGCAGAACAGATAAAGCAAAACATGAGAAGGTTGAAGAAAGCGTTGCTATTTTACGTGGATTAAATGAGAAAGCACCAATCATCACAACTCCAATCGAGCAGCTTTCAGGAGAGAAATTGCTTGAAACAATGGAAGGAAGCAAGTCTCTGGAAGAAGAACTTCTGGCTGAGATTGTTTGCCCGGAATGCGGCGGACATCATGATCACGATGAGGAGTGCGGATGTGGACATGAGCACCACCACCACGACCACGATGAGCATGAGCACCACCACGACCACGACGAGCATGAGCACCACCACCACGACCACGACGAGCATGAGCACCATCACCACGACCACGACGAGCATGAGCACCACCATCACGACCACGATGAGCACGAGCACCACCACCATGATCATGATGAGCACGAGCACCACCACGACCATGATCATGGTGAAGAATGTGGATGCGGATGTGGACACGATCATCATCATGACCATCACCATGCTGACGAAGTATTCACAAGTTGGGGTAAAGAAACAATCCAGACTTATACAAAAGAAGAAATCAGCAATATTTTGAAAACATTAGAGTCAGATTCTTCATATGGTACAATTCTTCGTGCGAAAGGTATGGTTGCGGGAGCTGATGGAGAATGGATTTATTTCGATATGGTACCGGAAGAGCATGAAGTCAGAACAGGAGCAGCAGAGTATACAGGAAGAATCTGTGTTATTGGCTCAAAATTGGATGAGCATAAGCTGGAAGAGTTATTTGGCATTGCAAAATAATTAAAAGGAGAAAATATTATGGAACCAGATGTTATGGTCTATCTTATGACTGGATTTCTTGATAGCGGAAAGACACAGTTTTTGAAATTTACATTAGAGCAGGAATATTTTCAGATTGATGGGACAACACTTCTGATCCTTTGTGAAGAAGGGGAGGAAGAATATAGTCCGGAGATGTTAAAAGAGCATCGTATTGTAATGGAAACAATTGACGATCCAGAAGCTTTGACAGAGGAATGGCTGGAAAAACTAGATGAAAAATATCATCCAGAACGAGTTGTTATTGAGTACAATGGAATGTGGAAGGTCAGTGATTTTGAAAGTTTGAAACTGCCAAAAGGCTGGGGAATCGAACAAAAGATCACAACAGTAGATGCGAGCACATTTCAGATATATCTTGCAAATATGAAACCATTGTTTGTGGAAATGGTCCGCAATTCAGAGATGGTATTATTTAATCGTTGCAGTGACGTAAAACCACTTGCAGGATATCGTCGAAGCGTAAAAGTTGTAAGTCCTCAGGCAGAAGTTATTTTTGAGGATGAGAATGGCGAAGTGGAAAATATTTTCGAAGATGAGGTACCATATGATTTGAAAGCGGATGTTATTGAAATACTTCCGGAAGATTATGGAATCTGGTATGTGGATATGATGGAAAATCAGGAACGCTACGATGGAAAAGTTGTAGAATATACAGCCAGAGTTATGAAACCAAGAAGCTTTCCAAGTAAATTATTTTTCCCGGGAAGAATGGCAATGACTTGCTGCGCAGATGATACAACATTTTTAGGATATATTTGTAAAAGTTCTTATGCACCAAAATTAAAAGCAGGACAGTGGGTAAAAGTGCGTGCAAAAGTAGGGTATGAGAAACTGGCAATGTATCGAGGAGTTGGTCCGGTGTTGACAGCGGAAAATATTGAGCCGGCTGAACCGATTGAAGAGATGGTATATTTTAATTAATATGAAAATGTGATAGGGAAGAGAAGAACCACCAGGAAGATTATTTTAATTTTCTTGGTGGTTCTTTGAATTCTTGCTTATATGCTCTGGAAAATGCGGAATAACTTTGAAAACCGCAGGCAAAACATGCATCTGTAATAGGCATGCCGGAGTGAATATAACGTCTGGCAAGCAACAGCCGGCGATAAGTAATATAATGACCGATAGTAACACCGGTTTCTGCTTTGAACAACCGCATCATATGATATTTACTCAGATAAAAGACAGATGCGAGGGAATCCATACTTATTGTCTCTGTTAAATGATCTTGAATATAATTCATAATATCCAGAACCTTTTTATTATAAAGCTTGGTGTCAAGGTATTCGATGCCCTCTTTTAATGTGGCACGATTTAATTGAATCATAAATTCCAGGAATAAAATCTGGCGGTATAAGCTTCCTGCATATTCATGATCGTGGAACGAGCGTTCTAAGCGCTGGGTAGTCTTATATAGTGAGCTGGTTTCTAAGGAAGGTATTCGAAGCACATAAGACTGCTTCTCGCGGGCCTGTTCAAAGCAATAAGCGAGATTATATTCTGTAGTCCGGTAAGCTTCCATAAATCCGGGGGAAATATAAACGATGATTCTTTCATACGGAATGGAAGAGTCTACCTGAATACGGTGAATGTCGTTTCGATTGACGAGGACAATGTCGTAAGGGTTTAGAGTATAAGTCTTTCCTTCAATAAAATATTGTACATTTCCACTGATAAAAATAGTGATTTTATGGAAATTGTGCGTATGATAATCAAACTCGGTATCCACTTGATCTTTTAAATGAAAAATCCGAAAATCACTGTTTAAATACCCTCGTTTCTGATATGATTCCATAACATCCCTCCTTTATATGTTCCGATAATATGATATTAAACAAAAATAGCATTATTTGCAATATAGAAAGCAGTTATTTTGTATTATTCAAATATAATGCTATGTATAATAAAAATATCATGGGAAAAATAGTATATTAATGTGGGAGGAGTAGATTATGCAGATTGTATTAGAAAAATATCACGGATTGGGAAATGATTATCTTGTATTTGATCCAAATAAAAATGAATTAGAATTAAATGAAGCGAATGTCAAGATGATTTGTAATCGAAATGTAGGGCTCGGCTCAGATGGTATTTTGGAAGGCCCGTTACTGGGAGAACATCTGGCTGTGAAAATCTGGAATCCGGACGGAAGTGTTGCAGAAAAGAGCGGAAACGGAGTTCGTATTTTTGCAAAATATTTAAAAGACGCAGGATATGTACAGAAAAAGAATTATGAATTGATGACAGATGGCGGTATTGTAGAGATTACATATTTGAATGAAGAGGGAAGCAGACTGCGTATTTCTATGGGAAAATTATCCTTTGTGAGTGAGGAAATCCCGGTAATAGGAGAAAGAAGAGAGGTCATCAATGAGGATATGGTATTTGGCAACAATCTGTATCCGGCAACATGTGTGTCAGTAGGAAATCCGCATTGCGTTATTCCAATGCAGGAAATTTCAAAAGAGCTGGTTTGTAAAATCGGTGTACATTCTGAGAGTGCAAGATATTTCCCGGAACGAGTGAATACAGAGATTATGAAGGTGACAGATCGCAATAACATCGCAATTGAGACATACGAGCGTGGTGCGGGGTATACAATGGCGACTGGAACAGGTGCGTGCGCGGCAGCAGCAGTGGCATATAAATTGGGATTGACAGAAAACAAGATGCTTGTGCATATGCCGGGTGGAGATCTTCAGGTTGAAATTGCAGATGACTGGAATGTGTATATCACAGGAGATGTCTTCTATATTGCAGAGATTAAGCTGAGTACAGAATTTTCGGAAATGTTGAGAGTATAAGAAAGACATTGTGGATAATTCTAAAATTATGTGAAAAAAGTTTAATTTAAAATGGCGAGATGCGTTGCTGGTCACAGAACTGTGAACAGTAACAGTGGGGATAAAGAGAGAGTCCTGCAGGAGAATAATTGCTTGCAGAGATTCTCTCTTTGTGCTAGTATTTCTATAACAGAATTGTGCAGTTACTGTGCGTAGTATATGAAAAGCAGTAATATCACGAAAGAAAAAGAGGTAGAAAGATGCTGATAGAAATTGATTTTAACAGTGAAGAAGCGATTTATATTCAGCTTCGCAATCAGGTTATACTGGGAATTGCAACTGCGAATATTCATGAGGGGGATTCACTTCCTTCCGTGCGTCAGCTTGCAGAAACGATTGGCGTTAATATGCATACGGTGAATAAGGCATATAATGTTTTGAAACAGGAAGGCTTTATTACATTGGATAAAAGACGTGGAGCAGTTATTGCTTTGGATGAGAATAAAATCCGTGCAGTAGAAGAGATGCGTCAGCAATTGCAGATTGTTTTGGCAAAAGCATGCTGTCGTGCGATTTCAAGAGAAGAGATCCATGAACTGGTGGATGAGATTCTGGATGAATATGAGTCGTAGAATTTGACAGTAACGGATAACATTGATAACTGGGAATCAGACAGATAATAGATAAGCAGACGGAGGTTATATGCAGATTAAATTTACACAACAGGCACAGCATGCAATTAGCAATGCAGAAAAAGCAGCAAAGAAATTAAATCATCCTTATGTAGGAACAGAACATTTGCTTCTTGGATTGCGGCAGGAATTTGCAAGTGTAGCAGGGCAGGTGCTGGCAGGTCATGGAGTAGATGAAGAGAAGCTTTTAAAATTAATGGATGAGCTCGTAGCACCAAATAAAAAGACAGAAAAGAGACAGAAGCCAAAAGAAAGTCCAAGATTTCAATATATATTGGAAGACAGTGCGCGTGAAGCGGCACATTTTCATATGGATATAGTAGGGACAGAACATATTCTTGTGGCGATCATACGAGACTTAGATTGTGTTGCAGCAAAGATGCTGATTACGTTGAATGTAAATTTGCAGAAGCTGATGCAAGACATTTTTGTGGCAGCAGGGGTTGACCCGAAAGCATATCAGGATGAATTGCAGGATGGACTTCGTGGAAATGGCGGAGCCGTGGAACAATTTTGTAAAGACCTGACTGCGGAAGCAGAAGAAGGAAAATTAGATCCTATTATAGGAAGAGAAGAAGAAATTTTTCGTCTTATGCAGGTATTAAGCAGAAGAACAAAGAATAACCCATGCCTGGTTGGAGAACCGGGAGTTGGTAAAACAGCTATTCTGGAAGGCCTGGCACAGCGGATTGCTTCAGGGATTGTGCCGGAAACGATGAAAAGAAAACGTATCTATACATTGGATCTTCCAGGGCTGATTGCAGGCTCAAAATACAGAGGCGAATTTGAGGAACGTATGAAAGGGCTGATATCTGAAGTCGAAGCGGACGGAGATATTATTTTGTTTTTGGATGAATTACATACGATGATCGGAGCTGGTGGAGCAGAAGGTGCAATTGATGCATCTAGTATATTAAAGCCGGCACTGGCTCGTGGGGAATTGCAGTTGATCGGAGCAACTACGATCGCAGAGTATCGCAAGTACATTGAAAAAGATGCAGCTTTGGAAAGAAGATTTCAGCCGATCACAGTCGAGAAGCCTTCAAAAGAACAGTGCCTGGATATATTAAAAGGAATTCAACCGAAGTATGAAGCACACCATAAAGTGAAGCTTACAGAAGAAGCGTTGAAGGCAGCAGTGGAGCTTTCGGAACGTTATATTACAGATCGAAATCTTCCGGATAAGGCAATTGATGTATTGGATGAAGCTTGTGCACATGTAAGTCTGACAGGTTATAAGGTTCCGGCACATTTGACAGAGATGGAAGATGAGAAGAAGCAATTGGGTCTTCAGAAAGAAAGTGCAATTAAAGAAGGAAACTTCGAAGAAGCTTCTAAGATTCAAAAAAAGCAGCAGGAACTTAAGAAAAAGATTGAATCTACAAGAAAAAGATTTGATAAAAAGATGGCATCAAGCAATCCGGAAGTTTCGGTGGAAGATATTGCTGCCATTGTATCATCGTGGTCTAAGATTCCGGTACAGAAATTACAGCAAAGCGATACACAGAGATTGAATAATCTTGAAAAAGAACTGCATCACAGAGTGGTCGGCCAGGATGAAGCGGTCAATGCGGTAGCTCGTGCAGTAAAAAGAGGAAGAGTTGGATTGAAAGATCCAAAACGACCAATTGGTTCATTTTTATTCTTAGGACCAACCGGGGTAGGAAAAACAGAGTTATCCAAAGCATTGGCAGAAGCGCTATTTGGAAAAGAAGAAGCAATGATTCGTGTAGATATGTCAGAATATATGGAGAAGCATTCAGTGTCAAAGATGATTGGATCACCTCCGGGATATGTAGGACATGAAGAAGGCGGTCAGCTTAGTGACAAGGTTCGTACACAACCATATTCAGTAATTCTTTTTGATGAGATTGAAAAAGCACATCCGGATGTATTTAACATTTTATTACAGGTGTTGGATGATGGGCATATTACAGATTCGCAGGGAAGAATGGTTGATTTTAGTAACACGGTTATTATTATGACATCTAATGCCGGGGCAAAATCTATTATTGATCCTAAGAAACTGGGGTTCGCTACAAAAGAAGATCCACAAAGTGATTATAAGAAAATGAAACAGAATGTGATGGATGAAGTGAAAATGATCTTCCGTCCGGAATTTTTGAATCGAATTGATGAAGTAATCGTATTTCATGCATTGGAAAAGAAAGATATGAAGCAGATTGTGACATTGCTTTGCAAAGAATTTACTGCCCGTGTGAAAAGACAGTTGAATATTAGTTTGACAATACGTGATTCAGCAAAGGATTTAATTGTTGAAAAAGGAACGGATGCTAAGTATGGGGCAAGACCATTGAGACGTGCGATGCAGACAGAATTAGAAGATAAGCTTGCAGAGGCAATTTTGAATGGAGACATTCAAAGTGGTGATATGGTTGCAGTAGGCGTTTCTAAAAATTCCATAAAAGTCGAGAGAAAAGAAACAAAAAAGTAGAAAAAAAACGATACTTATATTATACTAAAGATAGCAATACTACAGAGAAGATCTGAGATACGTAGGAGGACAGTAACGATGGCAACAGTAAAAGAATTATTACGTGCAGAAAGTGACGGAACATTAAGTTTTGGAGATTATACACTTACATCAAAGACAAAGTTAGACAATTTTGAATTTGAAGGAGATCTTTATAAAGTTAAAACATTTGCAGAGATTACAAAACTTGAGAAGAATGGAATGTTTGTATACGAATCAGTTCCAGGAAGTGCGGTAGAGAATTTCAAAGAGACAGACCGTGAAGTGGAATTTGAAGTTTCAGCACCGGAAGATGTACAGTTTACATTGGAGCTTGAGCCGGATAGTGAGTATGAAGTATTTATTGATGAAGCTTCAGCAGGTAAGATGACAACAAATTTAAGTGGTAAACTTAGCGTGAGTATTGAATTGAATGCGAATGAAAGTGCAGCTGTGAAGGTTGTAAAACGCTAGCATAAAAAGAGGAGAGACCGGCGGGTGAAAAATACTTGCCGGTCTTTTTCGGTAAGAGAGGTTAAATGTGGCAAAAGGAAAAAAGACAGTATTTTTCTGTCAAAATTGTGGACATGAAGAGACAAAGTGGCTCGGACAATGCCCGATGTGTAAAGAATGGAATACATTTGTAGAAGAAAAGGTAATCGCATCATCGGTGTCTGCAAGTGTAAAGACAGATAGGGATATAGAGAAAAAAATAGTAGCTTTGTCGCAGGTCAATACAGATGAACAGAAACGTTTTCAAACTGGCATGAAAGAACTTGACAGGGTGCTTGGTGGTGGTATCGTACCGGGTTCACTTGTTCTGGTCGGCGGGGACCCGGGAATTGGAAAGTCAACATTATTATTACAGGTTTGTCAGAAGCTTGCTAAGGAGAGACAGGTACTTTATATTTCAGGTGAGGAATCTCTGTCGCAGATAAAACTTAGAGCAAACAGAATGGGGAATTTTTCAGATAACATGAAGTTGTTTTGTGAGACAAATCTTGGAACAATCAGGAATGTTATCGAAAAAAAACAACCGGAATTTGTAGTGATTGATTCTATCCAGACAATGTATAGCGAAGAGGTGTCATCGGCACCGGGAAGTGTATCGCAGGTTCGTGAATCTACGAATGTATTTATGCAGTTGGCAAAAGGTCTTGGCATTACAATATTTATTGTAGGACATGTAACAAAAGAAGGAACGGTGGCAGGACCGAGAGTGTTGGAACATATGGTGGATACCGTACTGTATTTTGAAGGAGACAGACATGCATCCTATCGTATTTTACGAGGAGTGAAGAACAGATTTGGTTCGACTAACGAAATCGGAGTTTTTGAGATGCGGCAGAATGGTCTGGTGGAAGTAGAGAATCCATCGGAATATATGTTGAGCGGGAAACCGGAAAATGCATCAGGGTCAGTAGTGGCATGTTCAATAGAAGGTACTCGTCCATTGTTGATAGAGATTCAGGCACTGGTCTGTGATACCAATTTCGGAATGCCGAGAAGAACTGCGACAGGAACGGACTATAACCGAGTAAATTTGCTTATGGCTGTTTTGGAAAAAAGAATAGGATTGCACCTAGCTAATTGCGATGCATATGTCAATATTGCAGGTGGAATCAGGATGAATGAACCTGCAATCGATCTTGGTATTGTGATGGCGATTGTATCAAGCTATAAAAATCGTCCGGTAGATGAGCGGATGATTGTTTTTGGAGAAGTAGGGCTTAGCGGAGAAGTCCGTGCGGTCAATATGCCGGAACAAAGAGTGGCAGAGGCAAAAAAATTAGGGTTTGAAACATGTGTTGTTCCAGAAGTATCATTAGATATGGTGAAAGGAATAAAAGGAATCAAGATTATAGGAGTGAAAACAATCAATGATGCTATGAATCTGATTTAGGCTGATTGTATATAAAGGGTGAAGAGTCAGTGAAACGCATTAGAATATAGATCAAAAGATATCAGATGTTGAAAGGAGAGGTACAAATGATAATCGTAAAAGAATACAGAGGACATATCCGTAATTGGGAGGCTCTGTGCAAAGAACTGAATATCGATGCTTCATTAAAAAGAGAGGCAAGAGAGGAAGAAATTTTAATTCGTGCATATCAGACATGGGGATGTGAGATGGCCGATCATATGCATGGAATGTTCGCATTTGCATTGTGGGATGAAGAAGAGAAAAAATTATTCTGTCTTCGTGATCAGTTTGGAACAAAACCATTCTACTATTATGAGACAGCAGACGGACAACTTCTGTATGGTACAATGATCAGTCAGATTATGGAGAAACCTGGTTTTGTAAAAGAATTGAATGAAGAAATGTTACAATTGTATTTATCTCTGACTTATGTTGCAGGAGAGAATACATTTTTCAAAGGTGTTAAGAAATTGCTGCCTGGAAGATATTTAATCTGGCAGAACGGAAAAATGAAAATAGAGAGATATTGGAAACCAGAATTCCATCCGGATGAGAGTAAATCATTGGAAGATTGGGCAAATGAGATTCATTCTACGCTGAAAGAAATTATGCCGGAAGTAAAAACAGCAGATGAAAAAGCAGAGTCATTTTTGTCGGGCGGAGTGGATTCTTCTTATGTACTTGCAATGTCGGATGTAAAAATGTCGGATTCTTGTGGATATGATGAAGCACGTTTTGATGAGTCACCATTAGCGAAAGAAACAGCAGATATTTTAGGAAGAGAAAACAGCCGTTGCAGAATTACACCGGAGGCATATTTTGATATTGTACCTTGGGTAATGTATAATATGGAGCAGCCGCTTGGAGATGCTTCAGCAATTGCATTTGCACTTGGATGCAGAGCAACAGCAGAACATACAGATATTTGTTATTCAGGAGAAGGAGCGGATGAATTTTTCGGCGGATACAATATGTATCGTAATGCGGAAAGATATGGCGACAATCTGAAAACATTTTATGTTGGAAATACGAACATTATGAAAGAGGATGAGAAAAAGCGTATTCTGAAGAAATATGATCCAGATGTACTTCCAATCGAACTGGCAGCAGGTATTTATGAAGAAACAGAAGGACTGGATCCGCTTACAAAAATGTCAGATGTTGATATTCAGATTTGGTTAGAGGGAGATATTTATCTTAATGTAGATAAGATGAGTACAGCTGCAGGTCTGGAAGTTCGTATGCCATTGACAGATAGAAGAATTTTTGACATTGCATCCAGAATGCCATCTCATTACAAAGTGAACGAAGAACAGAATAAAGTTGCATTCCGTACAGCAGCAGCAAAAGTTCTTCCGGAGGAAATTGCTTTCCGTAAGAAATTAGGATTTATCGTACCTATTCGTGTTTGGATGGCGGATGACAGATATAATAAAGATGTGCGTGAAAAATTCCAGAGCGATATAGCTGAGAAATTCTTTAACATGGAGGAGATACAGGCTATTTTCGATGAGTATGTTGGCGGAAATTCAGATAACTGGAGAAAAGTGTGGACAATCTATACATTTCTTGTTTGGTATGAGGAATACTTTGTGAAAAGATAATTACTAAAAAATTTTATAAAATAAAAGCAATTAAAGTAAAATCATCTTGAGCTGAAATAAAAAGAGTTCCGAAGAAAGAGAGTATTAATCTCTTTTTTCGGAACTTAATGTTATATGAAAATCTCTGCCTGTTTATCGCTTTTGCAGATTTTAGTCAGTTTCTTCTGTGCCATATTCAGTTTCATGTTGCTGACATAGCGGGCTTTCTTTCTACAGGAGTAGACGCACTTCATACAGGAAATACATTTTTTCTTATCAGTTTTTTTAGGATTTTCCATGGAAATAGCACCGGCAGGACAGGATTTAGCGCATGCCTTACATTCGGTACAAAGATTCACATCTGTTTTTGGAACGAGCGGAATTGTTCCATATTTTTTATAAGGATTGTTCCCTGGAACCTGAATATCCACATTATCAAAATCTACAGCGTTGCGAAGTTTACGGTTTAACTGGATTCCGAAATCCGCAATGACTTTCAAGTCTGCCTTGTTCGGTCGGCTCATTCCAATCTGGCGCACGATGGAGTGCTGTACAGGGAAGGCACCGGCTCCGATTACTTTGAATCCGCGACTTTCAACCTCGTTTTTTAATTCCAAAAGCGCGTCTTCGTATTCGCGGCATCCGTATGTAGCAATCAGTGCAGCAGGAGTGTTATCACCCTTTAATGTTTCAAAGTATTCCAGAAATGTGGCAGGAACACGGCCACCATAAACAGGAATTCCGAAAAGAACAAAATCGTTGCTTTTGAAATGCAGATTTGGTTTCTTTTCTTTGTGAATAGAGAGATCGTAAGATACCGATTTTAAATCGATGTTTCTGGCGGTCTCTATAATAACTTTTCTTGTTGTTCCGGTTGGGCTGAAGTAGACCAGACCTAGTTCATTCATTTTCATAAAGAATTCTCCTTTGTTAAAAATATAAAGCTCAGACATCTCACATCTGATATAACTATATCATAAGTAAAGAAAAAACGCACTGTATAAACGTATGATTAAAAATGAGATTTAAGAGAAGGTTACTGTTCACAGTACCTGTGACCAGTAACGCATCTCGCCATTTTAAATCGCCTTTGGCGATGGTCGAGATGCCGTTCAAGATAAAACGTGCATCCTCCGTGTCAATCAGCGTAGTGATTGACACGGGAGTGAATAGTAACGGTTTCTGTGCAGTAATTAAGAAACAGGAAGAGGCAGCGGGAGGAAAAATGGGGAAAGAGATAGAAAAAAATGGTTTTCAGAGAGTACTTTCAGAGATTGATGAGGCAGTAAAACCATATAACTTTGCAGACGGTGTGTTACCGGGAATTCTTATTTCCGATAATACTCCATCTTGCGGAATATATCAGCTCGGGATAGTAGATTGTTCGGGGGAATCAAGAAAGAACGATAATAATGTAGAACCGGTGTTTACAATCCATGTAAATGGATGTGAGCAGCCGGGAGAGAACATATCTGGTGATTCACAGGGAGTGATGAAAGAATCAGACATTCCGACATTTTTTATAGAATTAGGAACAACAATCCGAGGAACGGGCAAGACATTCGATACTTGGTTTAAAGATACACCGGAAGGGTTGAGAAAAATCCTAGATCAGTATCTGAAATAAAAGGAAAAGGTGAGTCTGATGGGTAGACTTAATTTTGAAAATAAAACAGAAAACAGACGGAATCTCGAAAGCAAATTGGAAAAAAGAAAAGAAGACTTTGTACGAAACAATTTGTTGTCAGACGAATTTATTGAGTTTGTTCAGAAAAATAAAAAACCATTTGATACATTAATGTCTTATTATCAATGTGCAATCATGAAGGTTGAGACAAAATTTAAGGTTTTGAGCGAAGAATATTCACTGGAGTATGATCGAAATCCGATTGAAAATATTAAGTCCAGAGTAAAATCGTTTGACAGTTTACTAAAGAAAATCCGCAGAAAAAATATTCCGCTTACAATGACATCGATTGAGGAAAATATTCAGGATATCGCAGGGGTTCGCGTAATTTGTTCTTTTCCAGATGATATTTACAGGCTTGCAGATTGTTTGCTGAGTCAAGATGATATTATTTTGTTAGAGAAGAAAGACTATATAAAAAATCCAAAACCAAGCGGATATAGAAGCCTGCACCTGATCATACAAACGCCGATTTTCCTTCAAGAAGGAAAAAGGATGGTGACAGTAGAAGTGCAGCTTCGAACGATTGCTATGGACTTTTGGGCAAGTCTGGAGCATAAGCTCCGTTATAAGAAAAACATTTCCGAAGAACAAAGTGTATTTCTGGCAGAAGAGATGAGTCAGTGTGCAGAAATCAGTGCATCACTGGATGAGCGTATGCAGAAAGTAAAAGACATGCTTATACAGTCGGAACAAGAGTCGAAAGAACCGGAGAAGCCAACACGATTACTGAACTTGATAAACCGGTAGGGACGGAGTTTGTGGCTCTTTTTACAAATAATAGATTTAACATTCTATTACATGGATTTAACATTTACAGACATCTGATTTAACGTCAGCTTGCTAAACTTTCAAAGTAGAAAGGGAAGGAAGATGATATGATGAAAAAAATATGGGATTTCTGTAAAGATAAAAATTTAGGAAGAGAGAGCAAAATTAGATTATTTTTATTTTTGAATATCATTTGCTGGTGTGTAATCGGAGCAGCACTTTGGTTTATAGTAAGCAGAGTTGCTTTAGATAATATGACATGGCTTTTCGTATTCATCGGATATGCAGGAGTATTTCCTGGATGGATTGGCGGAATGCTTAGAATGATGAATATGGGAAATGAATTGGTATTGAATAAATAAAAAAATGTGGAAGTTTTTTCTGAAAGACTTCCAGAAATTTGAATCAGACATACAATAACAGACCCTTGCATAGATTGTAAAAAACAAACTATGCAGGGGTTTTTATATGAAAGATTATATTGAAGAGCGGGCAATCGAGATTGCAAATTACATTATACAAGAGAAGGCAACAATCCGGCAGACAGCAAAAAAATTCGGAGTGTCAAAATCGACTGTACATAAGGATGTTACCGAGCGTCTGTTCCAAATCAACCCATCACTTGCACATGAGGCACGTAAAGTCCTCGATACAAACAAATCAGAGCGCCACATTCGTGGTGGACTTGCTACCCGAGAAAAATATTTACATTTACATGTATAGAATACTTAATTTTATTGCTACTATCTTTAATAGTAAGGTATAATCAATACAGAAAGAGATGGAATACGAAGGGAGCAGCATGAACAAAAGAAATCTTTGGAGAAAATGGTACATTTTTTTAATTGGAATCTGTCTTGTAGTCGGACAATTGACCGGATGTCAAAAAGAGAAAGAAACGTCGGTTAAGCCAGTACAAACTTTGACGCTTTGGCATTATTTGGATTCTTCTGCGAGTAAGCAGGCATTATTAGAGATTGCAGATACATTTAATCATTCGCAGGAAAATATCCAGGTGGAGATACAGTATGTACCGGATGAAGATTTTAAGAAACATCTGGCACTTAGTATGGCAGATGGAGATATGCCGGAGCTTGCACTGGTGGATTCTTCTGATTTGAATTATTTCAATGCGATGCAGTCGTTTGTAAATGTGACAGAGCAGATTGAAAATCTGGATGATTATTTACCGGAGGCAATAGCATCCTGTAAGGTGGATGGACAGATGAAAGGGATGCCGCTTGGGATGAACTGTGCTGCTTTATTTTGCAATACAGAGATGTTGGAGGAAGCAGGGGTACAGGTTCCAAAAACATGGGATGAATTACAAGAAACAGCTTTGAAACTAACAAAAGAAGATCGTTACGGTTTTGCTATGCCTGCACTTCGAAGCGAAGAAAGTGTTTTCTCATTTTTACCATTATTGTGGGGATATGGAGGAAAAATAGCAGAAATAGAATCGGAGGAAAGTCAGGCTGCATTTTTGAAATTAAGGGAACTGTCGGAATCAGGTGCAATGAGTCCACAAGTAAACAACCTGACAACCGGCGATATTGGAAGACAGTTTATGGAAGGAAATGTGGCTATGGTTTTAGTCTCATCTGCTTTACAGCAAACAATTCAAAAAGAAAAGCCAAAAATGAAATATACAATGACCATTCCGCCGGCCGGTAATGAAAACATTGAGAGAGTAACAGCGGTTGGCGGAGAAGTTCTTGTAGTAACGCCAGGAGAAAAACAGGCTGCAGCATTGGAATTTGTTAAATTTGTTTCTGAAAAATGTCAGATGGAAAAATTAGTGGATCAGATAGGATATCTGGCTCCTCGCCAGGATATTTTATCGGAACAGGTTGCAGATAGTAAGGCTTTAAAAAATACATACGAAATATTACAATATGCCAAACTGAGGGAATTTTCAGTAGATTGGCCGTATGTGTCTGTTGCCTTGACAGACGCAATGGAAGATGAGATTGTCGGGGAGATACCACAATCAGTAATTATATCAAATCTAGCAGAAAAATTACGGGAAAATCGGGAGGCAGAATGATGAAAAAAATCAAAAGCCTCAGAGGGAAAAAAATCAAAAGCCTCAGAGGCAGAATATTTGTGGATATAATGATCGTGGCAATGTTTCCGATTTTAATTTTTGCGATTATATCGCAGGGAAGTCTGCGGGCCTGGCAGAAGAATGATTTACAGGAACGGATGCAGGCAAATATTGAGAATGCAGATCGATGCCTTGATATTCAGTTAGATAAGTATAATGCAATTCTGTTTGATCTTTGTACGGATGATGTAGTAGTTGAGGCTGTTGAAAATATTAATAATAATAATGATGCGATGGAAGTAAATACCAGTAAACTACGTCATGAACTGAGTCATGTTTGTAATCGAAATCAAGGAATAGAAGGTATTACAATATTTCTTGCAAATGGTGAAGTCATATTTTACGACAAACAAAATTCGTCATCTATATCCAGTGACTGGGCAGGAAAAGTACATTGTCCGGAGGTGAAGAAAGAGCAGGTTTATCAAGGACAGATGCAACCGATAGTTGTAAATGATAAACATACATATTTACTGCAAATTGCGAGAAACCTAATCGATTATCGAGACATTCATGAAAAGCTTGGAACTGTTGTATTCAGTATAGATGAGCAGTTGATTTCAGATACCTTGCAGGTTGGAGCAAATGCGAATACTTATTTGCTGGAAAGAAATTATGTTATAAGTGCACCATCGGTTGCTAAAATTGGGCGAACATTGGATTCTGTAAAAAATACGAAAAAAAATTTATATGTTTCTAAAGTAAATCAGAAGAGTCAGTTTACTATTTGTATAGAAAGAGATATATCGACATATAGAAAAACGATGAATGAACAAGTTGGGATGTTGATAGGCGTTGCATTTATTGCGTTTCTTGTTATGATTTTTTTGAGTTATATTTTTACACGTCCATATATTTATGTTATACAGAGTGTAGGACAGGGGTTTCATGAAGTTGAAACGGGAAATTTTGAGACACGTCTGGAATTTTGGAAACGTGCACCGGAAGAAATAAAAGATATAGAATTCGGATTTAATGAGATGGTGGAAAATCTGGATAATCTGATCAATCAAGTAAAACAGGCAGTGCTGGAACAGAAAAATGCAGAATTATCTGCATTGGAAGCCCAGATTGACCCACATTTCTTATATAATACATTGGACAGTATTAACTGGAAAGCAATTGAAAATGAACAGTACGATATTAGCAGTATGTTGGTTGCTTTGGCAAATATTTTACGATATACAGTAGACAATGCAGGTGGAACATCAACATTGGCACAGGAACTTGGATGGTTGAAACAATACATGGTATTGCAGGGAACAAGGATGGGAAAAATTCCTGTTATTGAGACAGATATACCAGAAGAACTATTCGGATTTCAAATTCACAAGCTGTTATTGCAGCCATTTGTGGAAAATTCAGTAAAATATGGATTTTATGGCAAGGAAGAAGAATGTGTGTTAAAAATATCAGCGAGACAAATGGAATATCAGATTCATATACAAATCGAGGATAATGGAAATGGAATAACACAAGACATGCTTGCTAAAATAAATGATGAACAAAGTGATATGAAAGGTCATCTGGGTATAACAAATGTGAGAAAACGGTTGAAATTATATTATGGTGAAGAAGCAATGGTATATTTTGAAAGCGAAGAACACTTATATACGAGAGTACATTTGTTTATACCAATGACAGATGAACATCAAGAAGTGCAATAATAGAGGAAGAAAAAACAGAAACGGAGTGGTAAGATGAGAATTGTAGTTGTTGAAGATGAAGCACCAATCCGAGAAGGCATGGCGAAGATTCTTAGTAAAATAAATACAGATTATAAGGTCGTCGGGACCGCCGTAGACGGAGAAAAAGGGTTGGAATTGATACGGAAGGAACAGCCGGATCTTGTTATTATGGATATCCGTATGCCTCATATGACGGGATTAGAAATGCTTTCGCGATTGCGACATGAGCAAAATAAGTGCAAAGTAATTGTGTTATCGGCATACTCAGATTTTGCTTATGCAAAACAGGCGATTGAATTGGGTATCGAAAATTATTTGCTTAAACCAATTAATATAGTAGAGTTAAAAAAAGCATTACAACAGGCAGAGGCTGAGTTGGTAAAAGCGCAGAATCAAGACAGGGCTTTCTCACTGGAATACATTTTTAACAGTTGTATCAACGGACAGCTTCAGCCCGATGACGCATTTCATAAAATGACACAAGAAAAATATGGATTTACAGTGAGAGACTCTGCTGAAATAATGTTAATCTGGCTTGGAGAGGCATATGAAATGCAAATCGAGAGATTAAAGCTTATGATTGAGCAGGGAATAGGCCAAAGAGTAAGCTATAGTATGTATATGCAGGAAATGGAAATATGGCAGTCACTGGTTATTATATTTTACAAAAATTCACAAAATACATCGTTGTATACATATCTATCAGAACATGTACTGCCAGCGGTGTATAAACGAATGGAGATACCAATGGTTAGTGTGTGGAAACAAGCTGAAGAAATATGTTCGGTTTCTTCGGATTTAAAAGAAATGTACACACAGCTGGAATGGGCGTTATTATTTGAAGAAGGAAAATTAATCAGAGTAAGTGAAATCGAATTAAAACAAGAATCTATTCAGAACGGAATTGAGAAATACCCGATGGAGTTAGAAGAATTGGCTAAGAAGGCGATGTTAATAAAAGACAAAGAACAATTAAAATATTGTTATCATCAATTGCCGCAATATTATCAAAATAACCCACAATCTCCAATGACGATAAAGAAAGATATAATTCGTTTTTTCTGGGCACTTGCCAAAGTGGGAGGATTAGAGATAGATGGAAAAGAGCCGGATATTCAAGAAAAATTGAATCAGATATCAGGTGCAGTGTGCTGGCCTCAAATTCAGAAAATTGTGGAGCAGACAATACAGATTATCCAGAACTTAGAGGAAAAGAAATCCCCGGAAGAACATACCAGTGCCATGGTACAAAAGGCACAACAACTAATCCTGCAATATTATGATCAAGGAATCACATTGGAAGAAATTGCAGGAAAGTTAGTTGTATCAGAAGAATATTTAAGTACGCAATTTAAGAAAGAAACAGGGATGACATTTTCAGAGACGGTAAGAAAATATCGTGTAGAAAAAGTAAAAAAACTACTGTTGGAAACTCCATTTAAATTAAATCAAATTGCAGAATTAGCAGGGTACAGCGATTCAAAATATATGAGCAAAGTCTTTAAAGAAGAAGTAGGAATGCTGCCGAGCGAGTATCGAAAATCATTGCATTAGCAGCGGGAATGTTATCATCTAAAATCAACATTTTCATAATAAAGTTGTTTAAAATATTCTACCTTTTTAAAATATTTCGTCTTTTTTTGTCGAAAAACAGTGCTAATATAATTAGTGTAAAGAACAGATTAAAAAGACGCAGTAATTAAGAAAACTGTAAAGAATATATAGAAAAGAAGGTAAAAATTATGAACGAAATGAAGATAACATTTAAAAAACCAGAAGAGATTTTAGATTTTGTAAATAAAGTAGAAAAATATGATTGTGCAATGGATATGAACAGAGGGATTTATGTAGTTGACGGTAAATCCATTCTCGGAATTATGAACCTTGGACTGAACAATATTATTAATCTGAAAATATATGATGAAGATTGCGAAGAATTAAAAAAAGAAATTGCTCAGTACGCAGTTGCATAAGAAAAGATCACGTAAAAAAGATGATAGTATAGGAATAAAGTGGACGCTGTGAGAAAACGAAATTATTTTCTTCCGGGGTCCTTTTAAAATGTAAAAAATGGGACGAATGTCAAATTTTTTTCTTGTAAATGAAACTACAGTATTTTATAATTAAAGTTATCCTGAAATATGCAGAATTAATTTGAAGGAATGGTAGAGATATCATCCGAAAGGAGGAACATTTTGAAGAACGAATTAGTGATAGTTCTCGATTTTGGTGGACAGTATAACCAGTTGGTAGCCAGACGTGTCAGAGAATGTAATGTATATTGTGAAATTTATTCCTATAAAACAGATATAGAAAAGATCAAAGCGATGAATCCAAAAGGAATCATCCTCACAGGTGGTCCAAATAGCTGTTACGAAGCAGATTCACCAACTTATACAAAAGAATTGTTTGAATTAGGAATTCCGGTTCTTGGTCTGTGTTATGGGGCACAGTTGATGTCACATGTATTAGGCGGAGAAGTGAAGCTTGCAGATGTTCGTGAGTATGGTAAAACAGAAGTTATCATTGATAAGCCTGAGTCAAAAGTGTTTGCAGGAGTCAGCACACCAACAATTTGTTGGATGAGCCATTTTGACTATATTGCACAGGTCGCTCCAGGATTTGAGATTAGTGCTCACACAGCAGACTGCCCGGTTGCAGCAGCTGAGAATGCAGAGAAAAAATTATATGCGATTCAGTTCCATCCAGAAGTGCTTCATACAGAAGAAGGCACAAAGATGATCAACAACTTTGTGAAAAATGTATGTGAGTGTGCAGGTGATTGGAAGATGGATGCATTTGTAGAAGAAACAATCCAATCAATCAGAGAGAAAGTTGGCGGCGGAAAAGTATTACTTGCCTTGTCGGGAGGAGTTGATTCTTCTGTGGCAGCAGGACTTTTGTCAAGAGCTATCGGAAAACAGCTGACATGTGTATTCGTAGATCATGGTCTGCTCCGTAAAGATGAAGGAGACGAAGTGGAAGGTGTGTTTGGACCAAATGGCCAGTTTGATCTGAACTTTATCCGTGTGAATGCACAGGAGAGATATTATAATAAACTTGCCGGAGTTACAGAACCGGAAGAAAAACGTAAGATTATCGGAGAGGAATTTATCCGAATCTTTGAAGAAGAAGCAAAGAAAATCGGAGCAGTTGATTTCCTTGCTCAGGGAACTATTTACCCAGATGTGGTAGAAAGTGGACTTGGCGGAGAATCAGCAGTGATTAAATCTCACCATAATGTTGGAGGGCTTCCTGATTATGTTGATTTTAAAGAAATCATTGAACCATTGCGTGATCTGTTCAAGGATGAAGTTCGAAAAGCTGGATTAGAGCTTGGAATTCCGGAAAAACTGGTATTCCGTCAGCCGTTCCCAGGACCGGGACTTGGAATCCGTATCATCGGAGAAGTGACAGCAGATAAAGTACGAATTGTTCAGGATGCAGATGCGATTTATCGAGAAGAAATTGCAAATGCCGGATTGGATCGCAGTATCGGACAGTATTTCGCAGCGTTGACAAACATGCGAAGTGTTGGAGTTATGGGTGATGAGAGAACTTATGATTATGCTGTTGCGCTTAGAGCGGTTAATACAGTGGATTTTATGACTGCTGAGGCAGCGGAGATTCCATATGAAGTCTTGAATAAAGTGATGAGTAGAATTATAAATGAGGTTCGTGGGGTTAATAGAGTATTCTATGATCTGACGAGTAAGCCACCTGGAACAATTGAGTTCGAATAGTTGACGCTGGGCTACAAAGCCCGTAACCACGGGGCTTTGCGGCTTTGGGTGTTTGAAATTGCATTATCATTGCATTTTTATATTTCTTTGTGATACATTGCAGTATGCTGATTACTGGTATAATTAGCAATACTTTGAGAAGCTGACTGGTAGCTGAGAACCCCGGTCAGCTTCTTTGCAATCTCAATATTGGTGTTTGGATACAGATGACCATAAGTTCCTAGTGTCGTCTGTATTTTTTCATGTCCAAGACGCTCTTTAATCAGCAGTGGATTTTCGCCCATGCTGATAAGCAGGGAAGCATGCGAATGTCTCAGGGCATGAATTTTGATTCTGTGGACACCAGCTAAATTTGCCAATTTCTCTAATGCTCTTGGAAGCGTTGTTTTGCTGGTGGGTGTACTGTTATAACTCAGTACGAATCCACAATTTGGTAAAACCTTTGCCTGGACCGCCTTCCATTCTTGTAATTCCTTGATGGTATCAGCATCAATATAAATGGTACGGTTGCTTGCCTGCGTCTTAGGTTCAACGAATTTGTAGTCATTCATTGTTTTATAGTACAGTGTTTTACTAATAATCAGCATACCTGTTTCAAAATCAATATCATCCCACTGTAAGGCGGCAGCCTCTCCAATACGCATTCCAGTCATAAATAAAAGCCAGAACGAGATGAAGAGATAGTGCTCGTAGTAGTCACCTTTGTACAGCAGGGATATTACCTTCTGAAACTCCTCCAAAGTCCAGAAGTCGATCTTTACTTTTTTAGATTTGATATTGCCGATCATGCGGGCAGGATTCTTCTTTGCAAGTCCGAGGATAATCGCCCGGTCAAAAGCTAAACATAACATTCCCTGAACAATGCGTACATAGTTTGGACTGAATTGTTTTGCCAACTTGAGCTGCCAGGTCTGTACATTTATCGCTTCTATTTCGGACACTTTCTTCTTGTAGAAATAGGCAAAGTGTTTTTGAATGGTCGAGTAACGATTCTTGTAGGTACTTTCTTTCACCTGAGTTTTGTACCACGGAAGATAGATTTCTTCAATAAACTTTTTGAAGGTAATGTCTTCCTTCTTATCAGCTAATTCTTCCGTTGATGCAAGAATCAATTTGGAATACTCGGCACGGGCTTCTTTTTTTGTTGAGAATCCGCTGCGGTATTTTTGAATCTGTTTTCCGGTTACAGGATGATATCCGAGGTTGGCTCGAAAATAATAAGTGCCGTTTTCTGCTTTTTTAATTGGATCTTTTGCCATGATTTCACTCCTTACTAAAATGCAAAAAGCACGATCATTCTTGCTTATCGGGCAAAGTAATCCCTAATAATTCTTCAACGGCTTCTTTTGGAACCCTGTCTAATTTTCTGGATTGATAATAGGTATGCCCCTTTTCTACCATAAGTTCCTTTGCTTTTTTGATAATATCAGCAGCAAAGGAAGGACCGTAGCCTAATTCAATCAAATCCCTTTTTGTTACAGTTATCATGAATCTCCTTTCCACAGACAGGGAATCAACTTGATACCTGTCTATTATTATATCAAATTTTGAGTAAAAGTTCTCTAATAAAAGCGCTATAAGCTAAAATCCCAAAAGTCTATGTTATTCTTTCAGAAGCCAGTTCCTATGCCCGTTCCGGCCACGTAAAACGGTGTTACTTTGTAACTATTAAGCTGCAGGCGTGCGAAGATGCAAACTATCTGCAGTCACCTATATCAATCTCCCGAAAGATTTCTTTTGTTTTCAAGGTACGGCGAATGGATATATTACCCATTCAATTAAGGAATAGGGGGCTTTTCTTTAAGATTGAAAAATTTTAAGAAAAAATGATAAAAATAAAAGCTGCCTTGATTTGGCAGCCACGGAAATCTATTTGCGTTTTAGAGCCAGACGATTCAGCATGGAAATGAGCGCAAGCATATCCTCGTCATCGAGTTGTTTCATCAGATCAGTTGCTTTGTCAATCAGAGGAAGATTGTGCAGCTCTGAATCGAAGAACTGTTGAGGAGTGACTTCCAGATAGTCACAGATATCCAGAAAGCTCTGCATGGTAGGCAGAGAACGTCCGGAAGTGAGGGACTGGATGTAGCTTTTATTTTTGCCAAGATCCAGACTCATCTGATATTCAGATACATTTTTCTTTAAACGCAGTTCGCTGATGCGTTCTCCAATAAAGTTTTTATCCATACATTTACACCTCTCTTCCACATTTTAAACTATTTACTTACAGCAAATTACGGAATAAAATAGAGATATATTTGAAATATAGTGATTATTCCGTAATATAACCGTAATTTACTAAAATGATACAAAAAAAGAAATTATGGATGATAGAAAATGGATTTTGGGGTATGATGATAGCAAAGGAAGTGGATGTCTGTGCGGATTATAGGAAATGAGCAGGAAATTGAATGGGCGAAGGAAGCACTGCGGAATCAATGTAACGATTGTCCCTACTTGGACTGCTGTAATGAAAAGGCGAAAGAGGAGTCAAAGCAGTGTGGAACGGTTCGGTTTGGCTGCCGGGAGTATCTGAAAGAGAAGATTGAATTCGTAGTAGAAAAATAGATGTAGTATTTTGAACAAATATAAACACCATATATAGTATAAGCCTGAATTGACATGAGGAATATCTTGTGCTAGTATACTGATATAGTTTATTTTATGCACACCCTTTTTGGGGAGTTTCGGGATTCATAAGAATCTCCAAACTTACAGGAAACAGCAGGAGCTGATTCCTGGCATAAGTAGTTTATGTTTGTAGTGAGTGTCACGGTATGCCTTTTTTGGCTGCGTGGCACTTTTGTTTTTTCAGGAAGAAACCAGACTTTTAAGAATGAACAGAGAAAAGACTCTCTTTTCATTCTTTTTTTGTGCTTACATTTAGGTTTCGGCATAGTTGCATGCCACAACCAGCTTCGGCTGTTGATGGATAAATATTATTTTAAGAAAGGTGGAATAAGAACATGAATGAAGCAAGAGTGTATGCAGATGGATTTGAGAGATCCTTTGCAGAAGTAAAAGATCTGCTGGAGTTTCTGGCAGAGAGAGGAAGAAATGCCAAATGGATCAGAAAGCCAACGAATACGTTACGGCTGGCACCACTGGAAAAGGAGGCTCAAAATCTGGATGCGGCAGATGCATCCATGGAAGAAATTTTGGAGGATACAGAGAAGAATACGCAGCTTGTACTGAAAATGAGAGGAGAATCCTATCCGGTACGTGACTGTGCCATCCGCACCATTTTAAGCCGCGCAGGTGTCAATGGAGACGGGCTTCGCAAGCTGGATAAGGCAACATATGCGAAGGTAGTCAATTACTGCCTGCGGGTTGCAAAAGGGGATGCCCTGATTAAGATTGCGGACGGAAAGGTTTCCGCAGTACATGGCGGGGATAAACATGATTATTGCATCCTTGATATGAAAGCCATGTTTGAGACAACCTGCGAATATCTGAATCTGAATTTCAAAGGCAGTGTTTACATGGAGGGCTCTGGTATCTATGACCATTCCATTGTATCTGCCATGTGGAAGCTCGGAGGAAGTCAGGAACTTCTGGATACTTACCGAAAAGCACTGGATGCACACGGAATGGATGAGAAGATCCTGTCACCGGCACTTCGTTTTACCACATCTGACGTGGCAGCGAGCGGTGCAAATCTGTATCCGATGCTTTTGACAGACGGACCAAACGGCGTTATCAGTCTGGGAAGTCCAATCAAGCTGGCTCACGATAAAGGGGCAACGATTCTGGACTTCCGGAAAAATCTGGAGCAGGTATGCGCCCGCTATGTGGATGCGATGAAGAATCTTACTCAGCTTATGGACATTGAGATCCGTAATCCGGTGAACTGCCTGAAGCTGCTGATGAAGGAACTTGGCATTAAACAGAAGATCCGGAATGAGGTGGTGGAGCTATTTGTATCCCAGAACGGGGAAGGTGCCTGTACGGCACATGATCTTTATTATGCCATGAATGAAGCCTCCTTTTTTGCAGCCTGTGAAGGAATGTCCGGACAGGGCATCCTGAAGCTGGAGGAGGATATTACGAAGGCGCTTATAAAAGACTGGAAAAAATATGACGTTTATGGAGCAGTCAAATGTTAGGAGGAATTGGAATGAATAACAAAGCAGAGTATACACCGGAAAAGGTTGTGGATATCAGTAACCTGTCAAGAGAAGACTGGTTGGAATACCGCAAAAAAGGAATCGGCGGCAGTGATGTAGCGGCAATCATGGGGATCTCTCCATTTGCCACTATCCGGGATCTGTTTTACAACAAAACAGGTGTGCAGCCGGTCATTCAGGAGGAAGAGGAAAGCAACTGGGTTGCCAAGGAAGTCGGACACCGGCTGGAAGATCTGGTGGCAGAAATCTTTTCCAAAAAGACCGGACTGGAAGTATTTCCGGTACGTGTCATGTTCCGGCATCCATTATATCCGTTCATGCTTGCAGATGTGGATTTTTTTGTTCGTATGCCGGATGGGACATTTGCGATTCTGGAATGTAAAACCTGCAATTATAATGCGAAAGATAAGTGGGCTGATGAGGGTATTCCAGCTCATTATGTGCTGCAGGTAAGGCATTATCTGTCTGTGATGAATATGCAGAAAGCCTTTATCGCATGCCTGTATGGAAATAACGAGAATGAGTTTGTGTATCGCACCATTGAGCGTGATCTGATTGAGGAAGAAGACATCATTGATCAGGAAACGTATTTCTGGCAGGAACATGTATTGAAAAATGTAGTACCGCCGCATAACGGGAATTCCGATCTGGTTCTGGCAAATATCCGTAATTATGGTGGTTTTGCAGACAAATCTATTCCGGAAATTGTGCTTTCCGGTCTGGAATCAAAAAATCTTGAGAAGTATCTTACCCTTTCGGAGGAAAAGTCACAGTTGGAAAAACGGAAAAAGGAAATCGAAGCAGAACAGCGGGCAATCAGTGTTCCTTTTGTGGAACAGCTGGGGCAGGGCTGCAAGGCAGTGCTGGAGGACGGTACGAACCGTTACCGTATTACCTATAATCCGACCAGACGTACTTCGGTTGGGAAAGACCAGATGGAGAAGCTGAAAAACCAGCATCCGGATATCTATGAGGAATATACAAAAACAACGGAGAGCCGTACTTTCCGAATTAAGAAGGAGGCGGCGTAATGAGAAAACCAAATGAACGGATGCGGATAAAAAGCTGGAGGGATATAAACAATGAGGTGCAGATTTAAACATAAGATTTTCCAGAATGAGGAGAATGGGTATACGATTGCCATATTCACCACACAGGATACGTCTGTCCCCCTGTCAGCCAGAGACAAATATCTGGCATCCCGGAATATCATCGGCTTCTCAGCGATTGGATTCGGTCTTCCGCTTACAGACGAGATTGAGCTTGAGATGGAAGGCAGATGGGAGAGCGGAGAGCATGGAACTCAGTATCAGGTGGAAAATTTCATGGAGGTTGTACCACGGACAAAGGAGGGTATCTTAGGATACCTTTCTTCCGGTGCAATCAAAGGTATCGGTCCCAAGATGGCAGATACTATTTTCCGGAAGTTTGGGCTTCAGACACTGGAAATCATGGAAAACAACCCGCAGGAACTCTTGAAGATCCGTGGAATTTCCGAGAAGAAGCTGGCTGCTATTGTGGAGTCCTATGGAAAAAACCAGGTGTTCCGGGAACTGATGACGTTTCTGGCGCCTTTTAAGGTAACACCCAAAAAAGTGAATATGATTCTGAAGAAATTCGGAAATGAATCGGTGGATATTATCCGGCACCGCCCTTACATGCTGAGTGCAGTCAAAGGCTTCGGGTTTCTGACTGTGGATGCGATCGGAAGACAGTGCTGCTGTGCACTCAATGATCCCATGCGGATATCCGGGTGCATCGGACATATCATGAATCAGGCAATGAAAGAAGGACATCTGTTTAAGCAGCGTCAGGAGGTTATCAGGGAAGCACTGGAAATACTGAACCGGGATCTGCAGGTCATGGCAGTATCGGAGCAGGATGTCAGTCAGGTGCTTTACCGGCTGGTGCTGCAAAAAAGCATTGTTGTGGAGGAAGAACGGATCTATTCTATCCGGCAGTATGAAGAAGAAACACAGACCGCTTCCATGATAGCCAGACGGCTTTTGGAGAAGCCGGTTTTGCTGTCCATTGAACCGGAGCTGGAAAAGGCACAGAAGACACTGGGGATCACGCTGTCAGAAACACAGAAACAGGCAGTGCGGATGGTGTTTGCACATCCCATCAGTATTATTACCGGAGGTCCCGGAACCGGAAAGACAACGGTTCTCAAGGTGATTCTCTATATCCATCAGGCGTTATGCAGGTCAGAGGTACAGCTTATGGCTCCGACCGGACGTGCGGCAAGACGTATGGTGGAGAGTACCGGCTGTGAAAATGCATCCACGATGCATCTGGCCCTGGGGCTTTTGGGAGATGATACGGATTTTGAACCGGATTTTGAGTACCTGTCTGCCGGATTTCTAAATGTAGATGAGGTGTCCATGGTGGACATGCATCTTGCCTATGAATTTTTCCGGCGGGTTAGCAGACATGCCAGAGTCCTTTTAGTCGGGGATAAGAACCAGCTTCCATCCGTAGGAGCCGGGGATGTGTTCCGGCAACTGATTGCCTGCGGGCTGATTCCGGTCACGGTACTGGATCTGGTTTACCGGCAGGGCGCTTTGAGCAGCATACCTTATAATGCAAAACTGATGCAGGAGAATAAGACTAATCTGAGCTTTGGGGAGGATTTTCAGTTCATTGCCTGTAAAGGAGCAGATGAAGCGGCAGAGATTGTCCGGAGGATTTATCTGGACGAGATTGCAAAAAACGGCATGGATCAGGTACAGATCCTGACTCCGTATCGGAAACGCAGTGCTGCCGGAGTGGATGAATTGAACAAATCTCTGGAGGATTTTGTAAATCCGCCAATCGCAGGGAAGAAGGAACTGCATATCGGCAGTCAGGTGTTCCGGGTTGGCGATAAGATTTTACAGAATAAAAATACCGAGATGGCGAGTAACGGCGATCTGGGCAGGATACTGGACTGTATCACGGATGAGGATGGAAATGCCAGGGCAGTGATCGGATTCCCGGATGGGCGGCAGGTGCAATATGAAGCTGACCAGATGGAAATGATCGAACATGCTAACGCAACAACCATCCATAAGGCACAGGGTTCCGAATGTCCGGTTGTCATCATCCCTTGGGTAAAAGCCTTTTATATGATGCTGAAGCGCAATATTCTCTATACCGGAGTGACCAGAGCGAAAAGCAAGGTTTATCTGGTAGGGGAATGGGCTGCAGTCTGTCAGGCAATCCATACGGATGACAGCGGGACAAGGAACACCATTCTGAGTGAGCGGATCGTACAGTATTACGATCAGTATCAGAGTGAACAGAAACCGGAAATGGAGCAGTTAAAACTTGTTGTTTAAAAATATTTTTCAATTTTTGAAATAAGCGGACTATTACTCTTATATAGGGGAACGTCTGCTTTTCTAAATGAAAGGAGCAGAGAATGAAAGAATTATTGTATAAGAAATCAGAGGCAGTTGCCGCTTTGAACCGTGTGGATGGCTTCCATCCGATGGAACTGGCAAGAAAGATTGGAGAAGAAGGGCAGGAGGAGCAGCTTTATCTGGATGTGAAATACCGGAAGCTATGGTTTCGTCTGGTCAATCCGGCAGGAAAGATCATCAGCCGGATTATCACTTTCACAGAGAACATGGCAGTTGTGGAAGCACGTATCTATCTGGATAAATGTGATCAGGAAGACAATTATGTAGCCAATTCCTTTTCGCAGAAATTCCGGAGCGATGACCCGAAGTTTGGAGACAAATTTCTGGAAATGGCAGAAACAGCAGCCGTAGGAAGGGCATTATCGGATGCCGGATATGGTGTGCAGTTTGCGGATGTGGGAGAGGAAAATGATCCTGCACAGGTAGATGCCGGAATTCCATATCAGAATCCACAGATGCCGGATTCAGGTGCCATGGAAAATGCAGCCATGCCGGATTCGGGTGTCATGCCAAATGCCCCTATGCCAACTTATGGAGAGATGCCAGGTCAGCCGGAATATGCAGGCCAGCAGATGATGAATCAGTTCTATCAGCAGGCACAGGCGGCGGGAAGCACCATTTACCATGGCAGTGGACAAATGCCTGGCTACGGTTCCGCTCCGGCTGCCTCTACGCCGCCAAAGACCGGACAGATGCTGCAGGGAGCATTACAGAATCTGGATACGTCCCTTCCGGTAGAAGAACTGATGAAACACATGAACTATGAAATGGCAGTCGGGACTGTGATTCCGGGAAAGGGAAAATACGGCGGAAAGACCATGGGACAGGTGGCAGTTGAAAGCCCGTCAACGATCCAGTGGTTTGCCGAGCAATATTCCGGACCGAACAATCTGGTTCCGGCGGCAGCAAAGGTAATTTTACAAAAAGCAATGCCGATGGCTGGTTAAGGAAGAACCCCGCAGAGAGCTTTTTTCTGCGGGGGAAAGGAGGAAGAGACCGGGATGTATTATGATATGTCTGGGTTTGATTATGGAATACTGGATGTGGTGCAGGTGCTGCATCTCAGAAAGCGGCGGGGAAACTATTATGACTGCCCGTTTTGTGGAGAGACGCATGGAAAACTGAATATCAATGTGGAAAAGAATGTATTCCGGTGCAACCGCTGTGATGCGTCCGGGGGGATGCTGAAGCTTTATGCGGATTTGCACAATGTTACACTCTCCGAAGCAAATCAGCAGATCCGGGAAGCATTAGGAAAAGGAGAATACCGGACGGATTATATCAAAGCAACGCCGGTACAGGAAGAAAAGGCAACGGCAGAGCTTGCACCCATAGAGGAAATCCACCGGACGTATCAGAGAATGCTGTCCATGCTCACGCTTAACAGGAAGCATCAGGAGGATCTGCAAAGACGAGGATTAAAACCGGAACAGATCGAAGCACAGCGTTACCGGAGTGTCCCGCTGTTTGGAATGAAGAAGCTGGTCAAAAGGCTGGCAGAAGAAGGATATATGGTGAAAGGCGTGCCGGGATTCTACCGGGATACAGACGGAAACTGGACGATTAACTTCAAAGCAGAAAACTCAGGAATCCTGATTCCCATAGTTTCTTTGGACGGGTTCATCCAGGGTTTTCAGATCCGGGTAGATCATGTGACTGACACGAAAAAATATATCTGGCTGTCCAGTGTCAATTATGACCAGGGAGTTTCCTCCGGAAGTCCGGTACATGTGATCGGTGATCTTGCCGCAGAACGTGTCTATCTGACCGAAGGAGCCTTAAAAGGGACCATAGCCCATTATCTGTCCGGCGCTACCTTTGTGTGCGTTGCCGGAGTGAACCAGTACCGGAATCTGAAACCGGTGCTGGAGCGGATGAAAGGATATGGGATGAAACAGCTTTTGGAGGCGTATGACATGGATAAGAAGATGAAAGTAGCCTGCAATAAGCATGACAGTAAGTGTGCGGTCTGTTTTGAGCGTTCCCCTGTTATCTGCCAGCATAAGGCGGAGAAACGGAGGATTATCCAGAACGGCTGCAATAAGGTCTATGAAATCTGCCGGGAGCTTTCCCTGCCGATGAACCGGATGGTCTGGGATATGGACGAGAGCGGGGAGTGGAACGGGAAACACAAGGGGATTGATGACTATTTAGCCGCCATCAAACAGAAGGAAGGAACCGGGGCACAGACTTCGGCTCTTCCGAAAGGAGAACAATCATGAGAAAAAAAGGAAATACGGTTCTTGCAGGACTCATTATCTGCCTGTTGCTTGTTTTTCTCGCAGCGGCAGGAAAACTCTTTGGTGCTTATCTGAAGTATCAGAAAGGGGACGTAAGTTACGAGAAACTGCAGGAATATGTTCAGGAACCAGAGGAAGAAGAATCACCGGAGTCTGAGAAAGAAAAGGAGGAACCTAAGAATAGGTATCTAGAAATTGATTTTGCAGGTTTAAAAGCGGTTAATCCGGATGTCATAGCGTGGATTCAGATTCCGGCACTGGATATTAGTTATCCGGTGGTACAGGGGAAAGATAATGCATATTATCTTCATCACCTTTTTTCGGGAGAATCCAATATCAACGGGAGCATCTTTGTGGACTGCCATAATCAGCCGGACTTTACGGATCAGAATACGATCGTGTACGGGCATAATATGAAAAACGGGAGCATGTTCGGAACTCTGGATAAGTACCAAGACAAAGAGCTATTTGAACAACATCCGGAGTTTTATCTCTATTTGCCGGACAAGATCCTCAAGTATCGTATCTTTTCCTGCTATGCGGGAAGAACCGGAAGTGAGGGATATAGGTATCATTTCCCGGAAGCGGAAGATTTTCAGACGTTTCTGGATACGGTGTCTTCTTATAGGGATTATGATACCGGCACCGAGCTGTCGGCAACGGATCGGATAGTTACGCTGTCTACCTGTGTCAATTCCAGACGGAATTATCGCTATCTGGTACATGGAAAATTAAGCAGTGAGATCATCACAGAGGAATAAAAGAATCGTGCTGGTGTGAGAAGAAATTTCTTATGCCAGCTTTTATTATGGGAGGAAATGTAATGGGAACAGCATTGGTTATGGAACATGCAAACGCACTGGCACAGATGATAGTCAGTGAAAAGGACAAGTTATTTGATGAAAGAGTGGAGGCTCTTGTAAAACTTTATAGAAGGGCGGAATTTTATCTGAAGCAGGGATTTCTGGAGAGCATCGTCTGCGAGTTCCATCGGAAGAAAGTGGAAATGATTATGCAGGCGGAAACAAAAGGAGAGATTACGGAAATACTGAAGTTATCAAAACCGCATTTTGACGGGAAAAAATTTGTCTATACCTCTCCGTATGCTGTGGAAGAGGAAGAGCTTCTCCTTTGGTCTCTGACATCACTGCAAGGTCCACTCCGGGATGAAGGGTATCGAAGATATCGGGAATTATTTGAGAAGTGCCTGCCGGAGATGGCAGAAAAGATTCCGGCGTAGAACAATGGCATAACAAAGGAACGAAAAAACTATCTTTTATTTTACTGTAATTTCACTCTTTATTGAATCTGCAATACTTTACAAAGTTTTTTACGGAAAAATGCTTCGGATTAATATACTTAACACCAGTATCTATCAGCTTAAATTTTGAATAACCAAACACCAGTGTTTCATTATTCACAAAAATCGTCATCTATCCAGAAAGCAGGTAAAATATGTTCACAATAATCAGAGTATTTTCTGCATTCAATACATTCTTCATCTAAAGAATCTACGCCGACATAATGAATATGATAATCTACAGTATCGTTTACAAATCTTTCAAGGAAGATGTTCAAAACAAAGGCTACTCTATCATCACAATAAACATAACCAATTAAATTCTTATGAATGATACAGTAAACGAGATAAACACAGCGTGTATCAACGATGCAGTTGAAATTGTATCCAGATTAAAGCCTATTTATACTTTAAAGCATGCACGGAGACAGCAAGAAGACCTATTCCTGTACGGAAGAGGTCTTCCCGTCCTTATACTAAAGTTAATTGGTATGCTGAAGTCCCGCAAAAGCAACATTTAATTTACCTCCAGATTACCGCTTTTAAGAGATAGATAATCGGAACTTCCGCTAAGCAGATAGAAAAAATATTCCCCTTTTTCATCTGGTGAGAAACTATATTTTCCACTCAGTTCATCGAACACTTCTCCTTCATACATTATCCCGTCTTTTACATAACCGATAATCAAATCTTGGGATACTGTAATGTCTGATTTATATTTATCAAACGAAATGACTATATTATCTTTATCAGTTAGTTCCCATCCCTTTCCATTGTCTTGTGTAAGTACACAAAGTGAATTGTTGATTAGAATTATTTCTGGAATGATATACATTTCATCTGATTTATCAGTAGGAATCTCTACTATTGATGATGGTATGAAATTAGGCATCAGACTGCTTTTAACAATTCTGCTTTCAGGAAATTCTGATGAAGATTTGGCTAATTCCTCAATATCAACAACTTTCCCATTTTCATTGGTATATACACCGTCTTTTAATATGATGTAGCTTCTATCATTGGTTTCTGTCCCGATTAAATGTCGATTGCTGTCATCAATTAAAGCCGATGTTAACAGATGACTGATTGCAGCATATACAGGCATACACAAAAACACTGAAACCACAGTTACAATAATTGCAGTTCTATAAGTGAACTTTAAAGGCTTATGTTTTGAAGCTGTTTTACAAAATACATTTTGACGTATCTTTTGTTTGGAATATTTTTTCAGTATTTTATTGCAATCATGAAAATACACTTCCTCAATAAAAGATTCATCAATTTCACTCATTAACTCATTCAAAGAAAATTTTACAGTCTTCATATCTAAATCCCTTCTTTTCCATTTTTAGTTTTAATTTTTTACGTCCGCGTAACAGTTTGGATTTTACTGTAGATTCTTTTAATCCGGTTTCTTCTGCTATTACAGCGATTGTCTTAGTGTAATAGTAGTACGAGATAAAACATTTTCTTTCGTCAACTGATAGTTCATATATGCTTTCTTTTAAGCATTTGATTACTTCTTCTTTTAACGGCCCGTATTCAATATGTTCGTTCGTTCCAACCTGAAACGCATCTTCGTAATTTTCAAAATGCATCTTAGAGGTTTTTCGTAATGCGTTTTTTGCCATGTTTCTTGCGATTGTTCCTAAATAGGGTTTGAATGTGCTGTAGTTATCTGTATCTAAATCTGCACTGTAATTCCATAGAGCTACAAAAACATTAGACACGACCTCCTCCTTGTCTTCATATGGCAAAGCACTTCCAATAATATTCTCGACTATGTATACAACATATCTGTAGTATTTGTTCATACATATTTTTAAAGCGCGCTCATCTTTATTTTTTAGTTCGAGCATCAGTTGTTTCTCATCTATGTTAAATAACATGCTTCTACCTCATAAATTCAGTGAATACTATAGCAGTGGTTTAATAATGGGAATGTGTATTTTCAAAAAAGGGAACCGAGAAACCAAGTTAAAAAGCTTCAATTAAAATCAGGATAAGTACTCACCAGCACTTGAAATATTTTCCACTATTAAAATGTAATAGAAAATGATTTGATTGTAAAGGCATCAGAGGACAGATTAGTTACCATGCCGTAATAGTAATCTGTTGCCTGTGTCGTAAATCCTGAACGCAAACCACTTGCTGTAATCTCACGCACAAATTCTGATGAAGGTCCAGCTACGTATGCGCGTACTCTTGAACGATGAAAAGCAGAACGGCTCAAAGTGTAATTTATAGTTATGTATCTGCCGCTATTACAATAAAGTCCCATACTGTTATTTGATGGTGTTAATATGGCGACTTCGCCATTTTTCAATGTGATTCCGCGCCAAGTATATCGGGCATATGCATTTGGAATAACACCTTCTTCAACAACTTTCTGCAGGCTTTCGTCAGCAAACACAGTGTACTTCCATTCAATCATATTAGGGTCATCTGTAAGCGGCTCTGCTGCAAAAACATTAACACTTAGCGACAGCATCATAACGAGTGTTAGGATGAAACTGATTATTTTTTTATAAGCCTTCATATATGTACACGACTTCTTTCCAAGGTTCCCTTTGTAATAAGATACACAGTAAATATTGTAACGGTTGCATTTATTTAAAAAATTAAAAAAGATAATTTTTAATTTTTGTTTTTTGAATTTTTTGATTGGTAAAATAAGAAAATGGATTATAAAGAGTTGCACTCTAGGTACCTCCTACGTACAGAATAAGTATCAAATACAAAGGAGTGAAATCATTATGATTAAAAAATTAAGAGTAGCCGTGGATCACGGGAACCGGAACATGAAAACCTGTCATTTTATCTTTACCACAGGACTGACGGAACAGGATAAAAAGCCTGCCAGGGGAGAGAAGTATCTGAAATATCAGGGAAAGTATTATACCCTTAGTGAGAAGCGGATTCCGTACCAGAGGGACAAGACGCAGGACAGCCGGAACCGATTCTGGATTCTGACCTTATTTGCCATTGCAATGGAGCTGGAGCAGAAAAGCCAGATCCAGCCGGAGGATGTCATTCAGGTGGAACTTCCGATTGGGCTTCCGCCGAAGCATTTTGCAGAGCTTTGTGAGAGATATGAACGCTATTTCAAAGGGGACGGGAAGGTGCAGGAACTGTGCTTCAACGATAAAGTCTATCACCTCTGTATACAGAATGTAATGGCGTTTCCGCAGGATTATGCAGCCATGATGACGAGGATGATGGAAATCCGTGAGATTCCGAAAGTCGTAGGGATTGATATTGGCGGATTTACTTCTGATTATCTTCTGATGAGAAGTGGCAGACCGGATATGGATTATTGTGATTCTCTGGAAAAAGGTGTGATTACCATGTATAACGATATCATTTCCAGTATTAACAGTGAATATGACATGCTTCTGGAGGAGGCAGATATCGACAGTATCATCAAGGGAAAAACGCAGTATTATGAGGAAGCTGTTGTACAGGCAGTAGAAACCATGGTTCAGAATTTTGTTACCGATCTTCTGAACAGCATCCGAGAGCGGGGCATTGATACAAAATCTACTTATACGGTGTTTATCGGCGGCGGAGCAGTGCTTCTGGAACGATTTCTGGAGCAGGCAGACCGGTTGGGAAAACATACCTTTATCCGGGATATGAAAGCAAATGCCGATGGATATGATCTTTTGTATCGCATGACACAGGCTGGAGTGTGATTTTATGGGAAAGAAAAATCCGTTTGTATTCACTATTGGTTTTGATAAGTCGGATCCAGATCACGTGTATGTGACAGAACTTCTGAATACGACAGAGAAAAAAGCAAAACTGATCGTTGCGGCAATTCTGGCATATACGGGAAGAACGGATGAGACAGGTAATGGCAGTATAAGCATGGAACCGGATATGCTCCGGCCAATGATGCAGCAAATCATCCGGGAAGAAGTAAGAAAGGTATTGGAAGGGCAGGACGTTTCTAAGATAAATAGAGAAATGCCCACAGAAGTTGATTTGATGGAAGAAGAACCGCTGCGGATGGATCAGACTATGAGACAGAATGTAGTGGATGCTATCAGTGCATTTCGCAGGGCATAAAAAAGCAGGAGAGATACACATGCTTATGGCAGTGTACTCTCCTGTTCTTTGTATCAGAATGGGAATAGACAGAAAACTCACAGACTATTCACAGATTACTCACAGATTGTCTTTGTATAATGTGTAGATGATGAAGGATACGGGAGAGCCTTAACTTAGGTTCTTGAATCCATCCAGAAGTCCACGCAGTGTAGAAAGGGCAAGCTGTTTCTGCTCCTCCGGGCAGGAATTTAGTTCTGCCATGATTTGCTGCATGGTAGAATCCGGGTTCGTTTTCTGGTTAGAAAATATAGCATCTATGGAAATATGTAAGTAAGTTGCCAAGGCATAAAGTGTTTCCAACTGTGGATTGCCAATATAGTTTTCAATATCAGAGACAGTCCGTAAAGAAATCTTTGCCTGTTCCGCAAGGCTGTTTTGCGAAAGATTGCGGCGGAGACGTTCTTCCCTGACTGCATCTCCCAATAATTTTTTCACCATCTATATCACCTCACTTAATGCATATATTTTATCGTAGATTAACACTATACGAAATGCGTTAAAGTGCGTTATGATAAGCAGGATAACACATGCACAAATAGAGAAACATGGAAGTAAGTACGACAGACATGAATGGACAGCATAAGATAAAAGCCAAAGAGGAACTGAATCTGTTAAAAAAATCTTATCCATACAATGTGTCGGAGAGAAGTTAGAATATGCAGTATATGAGATACTATCATCGCATATCCTACACAATTACATAGAAAGAGAAGTATCGGCTGGACTACGAATAGAGTGGTCCAGCCTTTCTTTTTTTCGAAAAAATGAAGGCAGTGTCACGTTTTGTTGCCGCTCACCGCCATCCTCGGAATTTTTTGGAACGTGATAAAAAATTTCGGAGGATAAAACAAATGAACAAAAAAACATATACAGGATCAAAGATACAAAATCACTTTACAGCATATCTGATACAGTTTGTCCGTGGAAAACGACATGATTATCTGGAGAAGAAAATCCAGATGGCTGATGCAGAAGAACTGTTGGAGGATATTGGACAGATGGAGGCAAGAATTGTAATCGAAGAATTGCTGGAGAACCAAACGAGGGAGCAGCTTTTATTGCAGGAGGCACAGGGGAAATATCCAGAATGGAATAAGATGTCAGATGAAAGACTGATGAAAGCGCTTCATACGCTGCGGGATGAAGAACGGAAGCTGATTTACCAGCATGTGTTTGAAGAACGTACTTTTGAGGAAATGAGCAGGCTAAACGGGTTATCAGAGGAGCGATGCAAGGGTATTTATTATTATGCAATCCGGAAGATCCGCAAGGTGATGGGAGGTGAAAACTAATGAATTTTGAACGATTACTTTTAAAGGCAAAAGAAGGAAATGCAGATGCGGTACTGAAGATTTTAGAGATATATAAGCCGCTTTTAATTAAGAATGCGATTGTGAATGGCAGATTTGATGAAGATCTGTATCAGGAACTGGTAAGTACATTGCTTCAGTGTATCCAGAGATTCCAGATAATTGAGTAAGTTATCTTAAACAAAGGCTGCAATCACTCTCAGGGGAGTAACATCCTCTGGGAGTGATTGTTTTTTGAAGGGTGATATTGCCTCAGTTCGAAGCGGCAGACGGTGTTGATCTATTATGTTGCCTGATGCTTTAATGCTCTTTTGTTGTTGCCAGTTCTTTATGAAGATGTAGAGCCATAAACACAGTAACAATAGCAGAAATTACATCGGCAATCGGTTGTGCATATAGTATTCCATTTATGCCCCAGAATGATGGGAGCAACAGAATGATCGGAACAAAGCAAATACCTTGTCGGCAAGCCCCAAGAACGAATCCGGCGGTGCCTTTTCCAAGTGCAAGAAACAGAGAAGAATACACTGTGTAAAATCCAAATACGAAGAAGGAAAATCCATTTGCCATTAGCGATTTTTGACCTACAGAAATCATCTCTGTATTGCCTTCTGTAAATTGCGAAATAATCTGTGTGGAAAATAGGGCTATTGTCAATCCCACAACTACACAAAATATTGTTGACCATAAGATAGAAGTTTTAATTGCTTCCCTGAGCCGATCAAACTTTTTGGCACCATAGCTAAAGCCGGCAATTGGTTGGAAACCTTTTAAGAAGCCGAACACAACCAGAGTTCCCATTGAAGTGATTCTTGTAACAGCGCCCATTCCGGCGATAACAGCATCTCCATAGATATTAGCTTCCCGGTTTATGAATGCGATAGAAAGGCTTGTAAGAAGCTGGAAAGTCAATGTGGGTATACCGATTTTCAGAATTTCAGTTATGATCTGCTTAGAAGGACAAAATTCCTTAATGGAAAATGTAAAAGCGCTTTTTTTCTGTAATGCATAAATTAAATATACAAGAGTAGAAGCCATTTGAGAAATTGCTGTAGCGATTGCCGCACCAGCAACCCCCATGTCGAGAGTATAGATGAAAATAGGATCTAAACCAATATTCAATACAGCTCCTAATAATAATGCACACATAGTTGTTTTTGCGGCGCCTTCACTTGCAACGATATTGTTCATCGTTACATTAAATACATTGAAAATACATGAAATAACATAGATTCTTCCATAAGAAAGGGCGTATGGCATAATCGTGTCTGTTGCACCTAACATGGTTAAAATAGGTTTCAAAAAAATTGCAGTTCCGATAATAATAACTGCGCCAATACAAACACTGCTGTATAATGCAGTACTGGCGACTTTACTTGCAGCTTCCCTATCTCCTCGCCCTAAAAGTCTTGATAAGTAGGAGGCGGCACCATTGCCAAACATCAGACCTAAACCAACAACTACTTGTCCTAAAGGAAACGCAATGGAAATTGCACCCATTTGACTCTCGCCAAGTCCTCCTATGAAATAAGCATCCACCAAATTGTAGAGAGCGTTAATAAGCATACCAATCATTATCGGTATACCAAGAGCCATTAGTGCTTGGGGAACAGGTGCATTTCCTAATAAATCCATTTTGTTGTTATTCTTGTTCATTTCAAATACTCCTTTCAATTAAGAATATAAATTATAGTAGTATAAATTATAGTATACTACGTGAGAGAATACTACTATAATTTATAGTAGTTGTCAAGCGTGTATCCTGCAATTTCCTTGACAAGAGGTATAAAATCAAATACTATAAATTACAGTATATATAACCGTAAGTATTTTATAGCTTTCGTGGATATAGAAAGTGGGTGAACTATGGCTACAATAGATTTAATTGTGTTAGGAATATTGAAAAAGGAACCGATGGGAGCCTATGATATTCAAAAATTAGTGGAATATCGTAATATATCAAAATGGGTAAAAATCAGTACACCATCCATTTACAAAAAAGCAATTCAGTTGGAGGAAAAAGGCTTCATTAAAGGAGAAATTGTGAAAGAAGGTAAGATGCCTGAAAAAGCAGTTTATTCATTAACAGATGAAGGCGAAAAAGAATTTGTAAAGCTTATGATGGAAACAGCCTCTAAACCCATTCACTTTTTTTTAGATTTTAATGCAGTAATTGTAAATTTGGATAAGTTACCGCCTGAAAGTCAACAATCATGTATTGCCAGTATTGAGGAAAATATTGAAATATTAAAAACTTATCTGGAGGAAAATCTTCGAGAGAAAGAGAATGATCCGGAAATCCCTAAGACTGGTATGGCAGTATTGCAACAGCAGATAGTTTTGGCGGATGCTATTGAAAAATGGATTATTTCTCTAAAAAAAGACTTTTGATGAAGAAGTCACTAGCTGATTTCTTATTAGGTCTGCAGGATTGGGAAGAAACAGGGATGGATGCCGACCTATGTTCCGGCTTTGTAGCCAGAACATAGAAATTTTCTTAGTGGGGAATCTCCCTCAAACCCGGTGCTCCTTATATCCTGCAGATTAAACTTCAAATTTATACCCATATCCAACTACTGTTTTTATGTAATTCTTGTCGCTGGAATACTTTTTTATCTTCTTGCGTATTTGAAAAATAGTGTTTTCCACGGCGTGGAAATAACCATTTGCTTTTTCATGCCAAACTGCTTCATAAATCTGTTGTTTAGTAAAAGCCATCCCTGGATTAGAATATAGCATATAAAGTACATCAAATTCTTTTACAGAAAAGTTAATGTCTTTTCGTACTATTAAGCCGTAGGTCGTAAAGGTCTGCGACTTTAACTTTACCCGGAAAGGAGCTGCCACATATATAGGCAGTGCTGTAATTTTAACAGTAACGGTCACCAATCTATGGGGATGGCTTGTATATCCGGCTGAAATGCTAAAAAATCAGTGGTTCTTATTTATCACTTCACTCTGCCCCGGTAATTATGTGTTTGCCGTTTCTGGCTCTTGCAGCTATTGCGATTCTACTGGTCTATTACCAGACTATTTGCAGGTAAAGCATTGCTCTGGTTTTGAATTTGAGTTTTGGCAGTCTAATAATAGCATTTTAGATTAGCTGTGATAAGGTGAAACAGATTAGGAGGAAAGTAAATTGCATTACAAAGACAAAAACCTACAGATAGATATTCGCTGTCATACTGTTTTTATGAATGATCAAAAGATTGAATTGAGTCTGAAAGAATTTACGGTACTAAAATATCTAACAGAACATCCTGGCTGGGTATTCTCTCACGAGGAGATTTATCGTAATGTCTGGAAGGAAGAACCGATTGACTGTGCTAATGCGGTTATGTGCTGCATTAGCCAGCTTCGTAAAAAGTTAAAAGTAGATTCACGGAACTGGAATTACATCCGCACCGTCCGAGGTGTGGGCTATAAGTTTCAACCACTCTCAGGGGAGTAACATCCTCTGGGAGTTTTTTGTCATATTTGTTGCACTTTTCGGCTCTGGTACGTACAGAAATAGAAAAGAAACATATTCCAAAATGTATACATTTTAGAAGTACGTTCCGGAAAGAGGGATTATATTTCAAAAAGGTTACACACACAGTTTTGAAATATACCAATAAAAGTGTGGATATTTTGGGACATGGAAAGGAGAAATGTGGATGCAGATATATGGATATCACCGTACCAGTACAAAGGAGCAGCATCTTGACCGTGGCATACAGGAAATTGAGCGGTACTGTAACGAGCATGAGATGGCACTTACGAATATTTTTACGGATCAGGAGACAGGGAAGAATTTTAATCGTCCGAGATATACCGTTTTAGTGGAGGATGTCCTGCGGCCGGGAGATATTTTGATTGTTACAGAATTGGACAGACTGGGAAGAAACAAGTATGACACCATGCAACAGATCCAGCGGATTAAGAACATGGGAGTGCGGCTTATGGTTCTGGAACTGCCGACTACGCTTATGGATTTATCTGTGATGGATAATGCGATGGCAAGGATGATGCTGGAAACAATCAATAACATGATGCTGGAGCTTTATGCTTCTATGGCGCAGGCAGAGCTGGAGAAAAAGGAGAAGCGACAGCGGGAAGGGATAGAAGCGAAGAAATTGCGGGGCGAATGGGATGATTATGGAAGACCAAGTGTGATGAAGCAGGAAACTTTTGATGAGAACTTTCAAAGCGTAGTTTCTGGAGAAACGACACCTACACAGCTTCGTAAAAATTTGGGAATGACGCACTCAACTTTTTATCGCTATCGAAAAACTTTTTATGAAAAATACCCGGAACTTTCAAATTCTGCAAATTAAAGTCCTATTACTTATATAGACCAAAGAATTTCAGGAGGAAAGAAATATGAGTGAAAAGAGAATAGGTACTTTAATTTATGATCCATCAATGGGAAGATTTGATATCCGGTTTGGGATTGAATCTTATTATGGAGGTCTTCATTGCGGAGAATGTTTTGATGTGAAGGTAAAGGATGCATGGATTCCGGTTCGGATTGAAATGGATGAAGACTGGTATCTGGTAGGGCTTCCTAAGACGAGTCTCAGTGGACTGACGGTTCGAATGTAGGAGGAGCATATGATGGAAGCTAAAAAGAAATATGAAAAGCCGGCATTCCGATTGGTGACAGATTTGGGGAGTATTTTGGAATGTCTGTATGAGGTATATGGAACGGATGGAACGATGTTGATTGCTGGGAACAAGTTATCGGATACGGTAATCTATCCGTTTATCCGCATGATTAAAAAGAAATGCAAAGCAGTGGATGCGGAAAAGCTGAATCTGATGCTCTGGAAGATTTATATGGTAAGTTCGAGAAAAAAAGAATTTGTGACGGCTGCTAAGAAAGAGCTGCAGCCTTATTTGACCAAGAAAGATGAAAAACAGATTGACACCACATATGACACCACATATACTATAGATAGGAGGCATTAAAGATGTCGAAATGGGATAAACTATTGACAAGAATTTGCTCATTATCGAAAGACCTTCGTTTTGATGAACTAAGAAAAGTATTAGAAAGTTATGGATATGAGATAAATGCTCCGAGAAGTGGGAGCAGCCATTATACATTCCGTAAAGCGGGATGCCAGCCGATAACAATACCGAAACACGAACCAATCAAGAAAATTTATGTTGAAATGGTAAAGCAGATTGTAGAAAGTGAGGCGAAAAACGATGAAGACACTGAATGATTATTTGGCAATGTCCTATCGCATGGAAATTGTGGAAGATAAGGATGAAGGTGGATTTGTGGTTTCTTATCCGGAACTGCCGGGATGCATCACCTGTGGAGAGACGATAGAAAGGGCAGTTGAAAATGCAGCGGATGCAAAAAAAGCATGGTTAGAAGCTGCACTGGAAGAAGGGATTGAGATTCACGAACCGGGAAGCCTGGAAGAGTATTCGGGACAGTTTAAAATAAGGATGCCACGCAGCTTACACCGGGATCTGGCGGAACACTCAAAAAAAGAAGGCATCAGTATGAATCAATACTGTATATATCTTCTTTCAAAGAATGATGCGCTGTTAGTAAAATAAATATACAAGAATATAGATGAAAAGAGCCGTCCTTATGGGCGGCTCGAAGTATTCTTTCTTTGATTAAAAATGATATTGTTCTAGCAGATAGATAGGAAGTGTTTGTACGTTTCCAACGGTTCCGCCTTTGGTATCACCTTTCAGATATAGTAGTTTATTGGCCTTCCCCTGTTCCAATGCCTTCAAGGCAGTAGATGCAGTTCCCTTACCGGCTTTAACTTCAATCAGATAGCGGATGTGAGTTTTCAATGTCTGAGCTACAAAATCAATTTCACCACCTTTATAAGTAGCAAAAGCCGGTGTCTCAAAGATAATTTCTTCCGGGAATTCCTGGCGTTTGGACAAGTTAATGTAAACATAGTTTTCGTTCAATGAGCCATCCATAGTTGATACAGTAGCACCAGTTCTGGAGAGATAATAATATGCAACTCCAAGATCCATGAAGAAGCAGCGGCTTCCCGGTTTGAAATTCAGGATGTCCAGTTCTGTGATTTTGCCACAGAAACCGATGATTCCAGAATGATAAAGCCAGTTGATAGCACGATAGCAGGTTGCTTTAGAAAGATTACTGGAGTAATTCTTTGTAACGAGCTTTTGCAGTTCTTCACTTATACTGTCCTCATCTAATCCTTTCTTTTCACGAAGCAGAATACGGCAGATGCTTAAAAAGATGTTGGTAAAAACACTAATATCTGTGATGTCATCAAAGTACCGCATAGATTCGTTTAAGAAAATGCGGATGATTCTAACAAGCTCTTTTTGAGCTGCTTCCACGTCTTTTGTGTTAAGGTATGTTTCCACAACCTTTGGATAGCCGCCAATCTGTCTATAGATGTCGTAAACATTCTTTAATTCGTCATATAGTTCCGGTACGGTGTCATCTGCATGATCCAGTGGAAGTGATAGATACTTCTGAAAAAGCTGGTCATCCAATGCTTCCAAAAACTCTTTAAAGGAAAGGGTATAAATACGGATACTGGTAATATCTCCACTGGAGAATTTGAATTCCGGTTCCAGTACACGTCCCAGATAACTTCCAGTTACAATGAAATGCGCTTGAAAATAGCGGGTAAATTCTCGGATACGGTTGAATATCTCTGAGGATTCCTGAATTTCATCAATAATGATGACTGTATCGTTGGTATCTTCAAAATCCGGATCGAAGAGTTTAAAAGCATCGTGAAGCGGCTGCTCCGGTCGTTTTGTACCGGGAGTCCAGTCTGTGGCTTTTTTGTAACATTCCATAAATTGTTTGCCGGACAAATCAAACAGGTTAATGTAGATCTTGTGCCTGAAGTTCTCATCCGCAAATTTATTGATAATATATGTTTTTCCGACCTGTCTGGCACCATTCACTTCCAAGGTGCTGTGGACGGTATCGTTTTTCCAATCCAGAAGCTGATCGTAAACTTTTCTTTTCAGATACATGGGAAATGCTCCTTTCTTTCAACTGTTCCTATTATATCAAAATATGAATGGATAATATAGAGGGTAATTTCTGATAAATGATGAATTGTCTAGTCTGAGCAGTTCTTCACGGGTATTCCGGTTTCTGTCATTACTTTTTCGTACTGAAGAAGCTGTTCCCAGGTCAGCCATTCCGGTTTCTGATCTGTGGGAAAACCATTCCATAATTCTTTCATACGGGCAATATGGTTTTGAACGCTATGATTGCATAGGATAGACGGACTGCGATTTCCGTAGCCCAGATAGTATTCACAGTCAGACTGTAATTTACTTAACATCCGGTACTCGAATTCATAGGAACTTCTTTGATACGGAGCCGGATGAAATGTGTACTCCTGCTGTATGGGATGGGAAGGTTCTCCATCAATATGGTTAAAAGATAAAGAATAAAGATTCGGTTCAGGCTCTTTGCCAAGGTCAATATCCTTCCACAACTTTCCGAATTGGTCCTTATATACCGGACAGGAAAAATCATCCATGCCAGTATACTCAAGCACTAATTTTGTTTTTGCATTTTCATTCATTCTATTAGACCATCCTTTCCTTTATTGCAGACATTGAGGTATATTATTGGGCGCTGTTTCTGCATTCCACTGCAGCTTCGCACGTACATCCATCAGGATGATTCCTAACTGGTTTTCTCCGCAGTTATTGACTTTGCCCCAGAAATAGTCACCCCAGTTGTTTCCTTCAATAAGTGTGGACTCTCCGGTTGCAAGAAGTTTATCCCGGAGTTCCGGGTTCTGCATGAATTTGCACATGCAGATTTCATACATGAGCCGGACTTTCACTTTTTCCCAGTCCGGGCGTAATGTAAGATCTCTGCCGAGTTTCTTTGCATCAGAAGGATTATGCATCCGAAAAATACAGAATTTGCGTTGCTCTCTCGCAGAGAGTGTTTTCTGCGCTTGAAAAGCAGCTTCATTATTTGCATAGGTTTGTCCCATGTAAGAGACCGGTGCCGGATAGAAATTGCTTAGAAAAGCATAATCTCCCCGAAATTCATTGATCTGTGTAGGTATGCGCTTGCTTGTATTTGTTTGATTCATTATAAATTCCTCCTTTGTAAAAGAGGTGCGGCCTTTCAGCCACACCTCAAAATAATTCTCATCTATTGCAGAGATGGTTATGCAATCATCTCCAAAAATTCAGCTTCTGTAAGAATTGGAATACCAAGGCTCTGGGCTTTTGCCAGTTTGCTGCCGGCTTTTTCCCCGCAGATCAGGTAATCGGTTTTCTTTGTTACAGAGCTGCCAGGTTTGGCACCAAGCTCCAGAATCTTATCGTTGATACCGTCTCTGGTAAAATGCTCCAGTTTCCCTGTTGCTACGATGGTACATCCTGTAAATTTGTTTTCTTTTGTCATAATGGTCTCTTCCTTTCTTTGTTCAAATGTGAATTCGTTCTGTAAGTTTTTCCATAAATCAAGATTTGCTTCATCTGCAAACCAGGAATGGATGTTGTGATTTAAGATTTCGCCAAAATCCTCTAACTGAGTGAAGTCGTAATCTCCGACAGCCGCCTGTTCAAATGCAGTTAAATTTCCGGAAAATACGGTGTCCAGAATCCGGCTTTTGGTTCTGCCGATCATAGGAATATCCATGGAAACCAGATAGCGGACAAAGCTGGTCCTCCGGCTGGCGTTGATGGATTCCCACAAGCGGTCGAAAGATTTCTCACCATATCCGTCCAGTGCCACAATATCTTCCCGGTGTTCCTCCAGATGATAGATGTCCTGAAAAGAGTGCAGATAGCCCAGATTCAGGAATTTTTCTAAAGTGGCTTCTGACAGTCCTTCGATGTTCATTGCCTTCTTGCTGGCAAAATGGACAAACCTTCTTGTGATCTGGCTGTCGCACTGCGGATTATCACAATGCAGAGTTTCTACGGTGCGACCGTCGCTGGTCTTACGGCTGTAGGTTCTGGTTTTGGAACCACAGCAAGGGCAGACCGGAGGCGTGATGTCGGTATACCTTCCACGATCCAGATTATCCTCTATATGTGGGATGATCATGTTTCGTTTGGAAACAAGAATCCGGCATCCGGGTACAAGCTCCAGATTTTTGATAAAGGTCAGATTATGAAGGGAAGCTCTGGAAACATCACAGCCGTCAATCTCCACGGTATCGAAGATGCCGACCGGAGCAATCTCTCCGAATCTGGTCGGTGTCCATTCAATTTCACGCAAGAAAGTTTCGTAGGTATCATCCTCAAACTTATAGGCGAGGCCGTCCTTATAGTGGTGTCCGGTTTTTCCGCAGCTTTTGGAGTAGCTGAGACTGTCAAAAATCATGACAATGCCATCGATAGGAAGATGTAAATTTGCTGCTGTGGATACCAATTCCTGAATGAATTTCTCCGCATATTCTTTTGAAAGTCCGGTTCCTGAAATTGAGAAAAACGGGCAGTAACCAAAGCCCAGGTGTGTTAAACCTTCTAATTTGCAGGCTCTGCTGTCCGGGAAGGGAACATCCTCCATTCCTTCTAATACATTGAACGGAAGAAAGCGAACACAACGTCCGATACAGTTCTTCGGATCAAGACTTCGTACTGATCCGGAAGCAAAATTACGTCCGTTTTTATAAGGTTTTCCATTTCCATCACGCAGAGTATCTTTCAGACGTTCAAAATCATTGGTTGGTATAAAAGACTCACCGGTAATGACCAGACGTTCTTTGTGTGGAATGGTAAGCGGTACATTTAAAAATGCCGGGATATTGTGTGTAATATCTTCCCCCACTTCACCATCTCCACGGGTAGAAGCCTGAATCAGTCTGCCATCTTCGTAAATGAGTTTGGTAGTCAAACCGTCCAGTTTCAGCATAAAGAGAACTTCCTGTCCTTTCATGAAATCTAAAAGCTCTGAAATCAGTTTTGTTTTCTCAAGCGAGAGCAGTGGAATCGGATGGGTGACTTTGGCAAGTTCACTGACCGGATAATATCCAACCGTCTGTGTCGGAGAATTTGACAGGATGAAACCAGTCTGTTCCTCCAGTTCCTTCAGTTCGTCAAAGAGTCGGTCATACTCGGCATCAGATACCAGAGGGGCATCCTGATTGTAGTAGGCATGACGGTATTCATTGAGTTGTTTTACAAGATTCTTAATTCTTTTGACTGACATAGAGTCTCCTTTCTTTTGTGGCGTGCCAGTTCCGGAATCATTTGTTTCCGTAATCCTCCTTTCCCTGCGTTCAGGCATAAAAAAAGAGAATGACGCTTATGTTCATTCTCAAAATAGATGCAGTTTCCTGCAAAATAAAAAAAGCCAGAAGTCCCTGCTGCTTGTTGGGCATAGGAAAACTCCTGACTACGTTTCAAACCTAAACTGCGTGTGATAAATCCTTTCCGGATTGACACAAATAATTGATATAAGAACAGTATAACACTAGATGTAGTATATGTCAAATGAAATAGATTCCTCAATGAAGCTTTTGCCTTATGTTGATGACAAATTTGTCGGCTACAGGAATAAAAGCGTTCAGGATTTCAGATTTGCCCTAAGCGAAGGAATTCGTAGCCAGGTATTTTTTGCCACTTTCGTGGAGAAAGTCGAAAACCAGATAAAATCAATCTCTGTCATAAATGCCTCTAAACTGTTTTTACATCGTAGTGGTTATGCAAGTTCTAAATTTAAAAATAATTTTCACGAATAACTAACTTTTCTATATGCTGAATTGTCATAAAATATAGATTATTAAATTTGAAAGCAGATTGAAGGTGATAAACATGAGAAGTTATAAACGGTATACCAGGCGAAAGAGACTTTTGAAGCAAATCGCTGTGGTTGCTTTATCTCCTAATCGGGTATTCACGAAAGAACAGATCTATCAGCATATCTATGAGGAAGCGGAGTCAGAAGTGAATAACCGAATTTACGGTCTGATTAAGAACTTGAGAAAGAAAATAGAAGAAAATCCGGAAACACCGCACTACATAGAAACGATACGTGGTGTTGGTTATCGCTTTCGGGCATAAAAGGAGCCGTCCGGCAATGGGCGGCTCGAAGTGTTTCTCTTGTTGTTTATTTATTGTTTTTTTCGTTGTATACTGATAAAACGAGGTGATAAAAGTGGCATATAGAATTTTGATCGTGGATGATGACATCGAATTATTAAAGATGTTAAAGAACTATTTTGAAATCAAACGATATGATGTAATGATGGCAGAAGATGGCACAGATGCTTTGGAAAAAATCCATAAGAAACCGGATATTATCTTGCTGGACATCAATATGCCTAAAATAGACGGATTAGAAGTATGCAGACGTATCCGGGGCAAAGTAACTTGTCCCATTATCTTCCTGACGGCAAAAGTGGAGGAGCAGGACAGGGTAAACGGGCTTTTATCCGGTGGGGATGACTATATACTGAAGCCGTTTAGTCTGAAAGAACTGGATGCTCGTATTATTGCACATTTGAAGCGTGAGGAGCGTCATAAAGGGAAGTCTGAATACAGATTCCACAGAGACCTCAGTATTGATTATGGAGCAAAGAGGGTTCAGATCGGTGAAAATGATTTGGAGCTTACGAAGCTGGAATATGCAATCATTGAGTTTTTGTCCATGAATCCAGGACAGGTTTTTGACAGGGAGCGGATATACGAAAAGGTGTGTGGTTATGATGCGGAAGGTGACAGCCGTGTTGTTACGGAACTGATCCGGAGAGTGAGAAAGAAACTGGCGGAATATACGCAGACAGAATACATTGAGACAGTATGGGGGATGGGGTATCGATGGAAAAGATAAGAAATTTATCCTTGAAAAAGACAATGGTTTTATATACGATACTCAGCTTGATTGTCACTTTTTTTCTTTCTGTGTCAATTATTGAGATTGCCGGGCAGATACAGGAGGAGGTCTGGTGGAAGTACGTGGATCAGGACGAGTATTATCAGGCAATGAATGACCGCAATGAAAATTTTGAGGTAGTGGTACCGAGACCGAATCAGAGTAAAATGAGCAGAATGGACTGGCATATTTCAGAAACCTGTGATTTCCTTCAGACGTACGGAGTATTGCTTTTTTCTTTTGCCGGATGTGGAATTGCGGTCAGCCTGTTTTACAAAAATAAATTAAAGAGACCGATTCAGGAACTGAAGATGGCATCACAGATGATTGCGGAGGAAGATCTGGATTTTCATATGGCTTATGAGAACGAGGACGAGATGGGGATGCTGTGCAGGGAATTTGAAAGGATGCGTGGGCAGTTGGAAGAAAATAACCGTAGACTTTGGCAGATGATCGAAGATGAGCGGGTACTGCGTGCAGCGATTGCCCATGATATCCGCTCGCCGCTTGCAATCATGCGGGGATATCAGGAAATGCTTTTGGAATTTGTTCCGGAAGATATGCTTGATCAAGAGAAAATGATGGAGATGTTAAGGGGCGGTATGCTTCAGATTGAACGGATGAACCATTTTATTGATAGTATGAGGAAGATGACGAAATTGGAAGAACGGGAATTAAACTGTTCCGTGGTAGATATACGGCAGTTGATAAACCAGATAGAAGCTCTGGCAGAAGTCGTGGTGGAAAAATCAGAAAAGAATTTTACAGTGACGACAGTGAGAGAATCTGAAATACTGACTGCGGATGAGGAAATCATCATGGAAGTAGCGGATAATCTGTTGGCTAACGCATTCCGCTATGCCAATCAGGAAGTTAGGCTGAAGCTGACAGTGACACCCCAATATCTGAAAATGAGTATCAGGGATGACGGAATTGGATTTCAGGAAAATATCGACAGGGTGACACAGGCGTTTTATCATGAGAATCCACAGGATGACTTAAAGCATTTTGGAATGGGTATGTATATCAGCCGTATCTACTGCGAACGGCATGGTGGGAAACTGCTGATAAAAAATGTAGCAGATGGCGGTGCGGAAGTTGAGGCAGTGTTTAAAAATTATGTATTAGAAGAACAACAGCAGAAATAAATGGCTGTTGTTTTTTTGTTGTGATTTGTAGGCTATGCTGTTTGTAGAAAAAAGAAAGGCGGGATGACTTATGAAAGCAATCATAAAAAGGAATCTGAAAAATTATCTTAAAAATCCGATATTCTGGATCGGTTTGATTGTTGTTTTAATCAGTATGTACCAGACACTTGCACCCTATCTGTCCATTCATTACGTGAAGTCGGATGAAACCTTCAGGAAGGTAAAAATGGCCTCCGATGGGGATGTTATGGAGGGATGTATTCCGGCAACACCGGATAAGGAGAGAGAACTGTGGGAGAAAGAGATTGTAAAGATACTTCAGGACACAGAGAATGGGTTTGGCATGTCGGAAGTAGAGGCGGAGGCAGTGATATCTGAGATGAAACAGATGAAGATTACGGAGGCGTGTCAGTATCTGAAAACGGAATACCACTTTAATGGTGCCAATTATGTGTATGAGGACGTTTCATGGTATCAGGGAAGCCCGGAGGAAGTCAACCGGTATATCAGAGAAAATCTTGAGAAACATCCATTCTCCTATTATTTCGGAAGAAAATTTACAGATTTTGCAAGCCTGCATATGGCATTCTTTGCAACGGTTCTGCTGGCGTTTTTATTTTTCCAGGATATGAGGAAAAATACTTATGAATTGCTGCACACCAAACCGATGACGGCTTTTCAATATATTGCCGGGAAAATAAGCAGTGGATTTCTCATTATGACGGCGGCACTGGTCATTATGAATATCGTATTTATCATTTTGTGTTACGCCACGGCAGTAAAATCAGGATTTGCTATGAACATACTGGATTTTGTTCAGAATTCGATCCTGTATGTCCTGCCGAACATCCTGATGATCTGCTGTGTGTATGCGGTTACAGCGCTGCTGTTTAAGAATCCGCTTCCAGCGGTTCCGGCGCTGGTTCTTTATATCATTTATTCTAATATGCTGACATGGGATAGCAAAGGACAGTGTCATGCAAGACCATTCTCTATTATGGTTCGATTTCCGGGGAATTTTTTTGAAACGGAATTGCCACATCAGGTATATCTCAATCAACTGCTTCTTGTGGCAGCATCCATACTGCTCATGTTTATAGCGGTGTGGATGTGGAAAAGGAGGAGAGTATATTGAAGAAAGAAGTAAAAATATGTATGCCATATTATAAAATTGCATATTCAATCGCTTTTGTTGTGATATTGAGTGCAATCCAGCCTGTTGTATATGCGAATGAAATCGGGCAGGCAGTAGAAAGAGCTGTTTCGCTTCTGGCAGTCGTTTTCTGTGCAGATACTTATCTGGTGGAAGTGCAGAGCAAACGCTCGGAAGTATTCTGCCTTTATAATCTAAAAAAGCAGGCAGGGGTAGTTTATAAAAGACTATTTGTGCAGGTAGCTTATCTGATTGGAATCAGTTTGTTGGCATATGGACTCTTTTATTGGCAGAAACCGGTGAATCTGACAGAAGAATTAGATGGCGGTGCCTTGTTTGGAATTTATTGTATTGCGATTCCCGGAACTGTTTTGTTTTGGAGTGTGCTTTCCGTAACTGTCAGCAATCTGGTTCGAAACAGATGGATTGGTATGGGTGTCGTGCTGCTTTTCTGGTTTTTCTCTATTTCCGGAAAGGCAACTCAGTTTTTGAAAAACTGGGGACCATTTTCCTACGGAACTTGTGATTTCGGTAAGCTGACAGAGTGGAGATGGCTTGGCGGGAAGGTGCTGTGCGTGGTATTTGCGGGGATGATGCTTGCATTTGTTCCTAAGATATTAAAGAAGAGAGGGTAAGATTATGAGTATAAGAATAGACGATTTAATAGTAACATTTAAAAATGGAGTGACAGCGGTAGATCATGTGGATCTGGAAATCCCACATGGGATATTTGGTCTGTTAGGTGAAAATGGTGCAGGAAAAACAACGTTGATGCGGGTGCTTACAACGGTGCTTGCACCCACAAGTGGAAAAGTTCTGTTAGATGGTACGCTATATTGCGAAGCAAATTACGAAAAGATACAGAAAAAGATTGGGTATCTGCCACAGGAAATTGATCTGTATCCGTCTTTGACTGTTCGAGAATGTCTGGAGTATATGGGAGATCTGGCTGGAATTGAGAAAAGAGAAAGCAAGAAAAGGATTGATTACTATCTGGAGAAGACCAGTCTTGCAGACCATCAGAAAAAGAAAATGCGGCAGCTTTCAGGTGGAATGAAGCGAAGAGTTGGATTAGTGCAGGCATTACTCCATGAGCCGGATTTTTTAATTGTGGATGAACCAACAACAGGGCTCGATCCGGAGGAACGCATCCGTATCCGTAATTTACTGGTAGATTTTGCAGAAGAACGCACCGTATTATTTTCAACGCATGTGGTGGAGGATCTGATGGCAACCTGTAATCAGCTTGCGGTTATGAAAAAAGGTAGATTCCTTTATACAGGAACAATGAGGGAATTATTGAATAAGGCAAGAGGGCATGTATGGGAATGCTGTACAGAGGACGAAAGCCTTGCAAGAGAATTAGAAAGAAAATATCATATTTCCAGTAAGCAGTATACGGAGGAAGGAATTAGATTAAGACTGTTAGGGGAGAATATGCCGTCAGAAAGTGGATGTATAGCTTGTGACGTAACTTTGGAAGATGCATATATCTATGTAACCAATCGATAAACATTGTTAATGAGGAGTGAAAGCTAAATGCTAAGAAAAGCAGGTGATGTTATGGGAAAGTGATGATTCTTACCATTTCTGATTCCGAAGAGGGAATCCTGAATAAAATTAAATCAGTTCTAGCCTGCGAAAGTACGTTAGAAGTTATGGAGATTACAAATTCTGAAAAGTTGACATTCCAAGGTTTGGAAATAGACCAGCTTCAGCGGAGCGTAATCAAAGATGGTAAGGTTGTGGAACTTACCAGACATGAATATGACCTGCTTTTTTATCTGGCCTTATCCCCCAATCGGGTATTTACAAAAGAACAGATTTACCAGCATATTTATGAGGATGTGGAGTCAGAAGTGGATAACCGTGTCTATGGGTTAGTCAAGAATCTGAGAAAGAAAATAGAAGAAAATCCGGAAGAACCGCACTACATAGAAACGATACGTGGTGTAGGCTACCGTTTTCGGGCATAAAAAGAGCCGTCCGATTGGGCGGCTCGAAGTATTTAAACAGCAGTTTTCTTCACTGCCTGTTTATAGTTACCGGTAGCATCGTAATCTCCAGAGAGGAGCAGATTCTGGCGAAATTGCTCCAGTTTGATCTTGAAGCGTTTCCCATCCTCAACAGTCGTAAGCATGGTAAGAGCTTCTAGCATTCCCTGAATATATCCGGTTAGCAGGTAATATCTGCAGGGTTCTTCCGATGGTGAGATATTGGACAGGGTTTCTTCCAGATGTTCCTGACGTTCCCTGAGCCATGCATCCCAGACATCCAGTTCCAAATCAGTCATGGTGTTCCTCCTTTAAATCTGATGATAATCGTCTTTGGTGTGGAGGGGAGAAGTTTCATGCACAAGCATTTTTCTGCTCCAGATCCAAATATGGATTTGTAAATTCAAAAATAATAAGTTCATCCGCATCGAACATGAGCTCCAACTCTTTTAGTGTAGCTGCTGGATATCCGCAATCTCTGAATCGTTCTAATACGTCTGTTTCCGTTTCAAATGGTTCACCGTCTTCCAGCTTTTCTCCGATTATTAAGCCACATGGAGTCAATAGGCTTTCTTCATATAAGCGGACACAATATCGGTCAGGGAAAAATAGGTGTGCTTCATCCGTGTTATAATAAATTCGTTCTCCAGGTTCTATGCTTTGCATCACAAAGGGAACATGATATGCAGCGGCTATCGCCTGATATGCTTCATAAAGTGGAGTCCATGCTGTCTCTAAAGAAAGTAGAATATACGTATCATTCCATTCCATGTAGCTGACATTTCCACGAAGAGATATTCCGGTGGAATCTATTTTCTTGTGGGAAAATAAATTGCCAATCCAGCATAAATCAGGATTCTGGTTCAGAATGATGTAGGTTTCCAGGTCCTCCCACAAGTCATATAGTCCTTCCGGATTTCCTTCTGTATAAAAGATCACATCATCACAGCAGATATTTGCCATTACACATCCACCTCCGTTCCAAAAGTTTCACCCATATTCTGGTTGGAAACCGTAAGGTTTACAGGGGATAAGGTGCCAGAGGCAAGCCATTGTTCGATTGCATCAATTACCTGCTCCAGCGTGTCGTTATAAGCCACATTGCAGTCTTCCAGTCGGAGAAACTGCAGGTATGCTTCATGAAGAAGGCTTGGATCATCACGCAGCGTTTCATATGGAAGGTTGCAGAGTCCGATTCTTTCCTCCAGACGTTCCATGGAGCGGCGGATGAAGTCGCAGGAAATAAATTGTTCCCGGTAGATGTTATAAGCAGCTTCAAGCTGGTCATAGGTCAAAATAAATGAGACTTTCTCGCAAGGATTAGATGGTTGTTCTTTCATGGTAAATTCCTCCATTCATACTATGATTGGCTGGTGGTACGGATTCTCTTTGTTCGGGAGTAAGATGTACCAGTAGTTTCCAGCGCAGGTCGATTTCTCGGTGAATCCAGGTATCATTTTCATAAACTTCATGTGTCAAAAAATTGTAAATTGTCGGTTCTTTTTCTATATCATCCAGATCTGCGACCAGACAAGTTGCCTGATTCACATAGGGCCAGAGTGCCTGTTCGACCATATGGCGTAGTTCCAGTATCAGAGGATATATCTGTCCTACATCATAGGTTTTGGACATGCAGGAGCTGATTTTCTTCAGCATCCCGGAAGTTTGTATCATCTGGTTGATGACGGTACATTGTTCCTCCACATCTGCATCCGGATTCAGGACCAGCCGGTGGAGCAGCACAGATTTTGCATAGGCAGAAGCGGTCAGGTTGATGTTTCTGACCAGTTCTTCATACGGCTGCTTATACTGTGTCTTCAGCACTTCCAGAGGCACATGTTCCCGGTTCTTCTTTAAGGTGGAGAGGAGCCCCGAAAGGCAGCTCTCCAGTTCTTCCATTCTTGTCAAGCACACATCGCCTCCAGCTCCATCGGAACACGGGTGTAGCTGAGACGGTAAATACTGTTGCAGGTCTCAAATACCACACCGTTTTCGGATACTTCCAGAATACTCTGCACCGGACTGGTAGCAAAGGTCTGGTTATAACTATAGATCCACGCCCGTTCTCCCAGATGGAGGGGCAGGGACAGGATTCCGGTGAGGACATATTCTTTCTTTTGGGTGGTGTGTAAGGTTATATTTGTATTCTTCATTGATTTCACGCTCCTTTCCTTACTTAATTTTGTTTGCAATTACGGCAGCGACCAGTTTAGCGCATCCCAATTCCATCTCGGATAAATGCTGTCCGGTTCTGGAACAGAGAAGAAGTGCCAGCGGCTCTCTGTCTTCCCTTAAAATCGGGAAAAAAGCACAAACCGGTTGACGGGTGTTGGATACCGGGTAGACAGGGCAGTTCTCAGCAGAGATCAGTTCCTGGCCGTCCGCAACCAATTCGGCGAGTTCTTCTGTAACGGGAGTGCCTTCCGGAAGATAGATGCCCGCAGATACGAGTATGTGAGCCTCACTGCAAATTGCGATACCACAGTGGATGACACTGTAGAGGACGGAAAGATAGGAAGCCATTTCCTCTTTTCCGTTTAAGTGGGTAGGGCATTTGCGTAAAAGCAGCTCCATTCCCACATTTTCCAGTTCCAGTGCATCTCCGTCTGAGAGCTTCATTTGTTTCCGGATTTCTGCAGGGATGACGATACGCCCCTGAGAGTCCATGGTCCGGATGAGTGCAATATTCATAACTAAAGTCTCCTTTCTTAAAAAGAGGAGAAGCAGTAAAGTACCGCTTCTCTTCTGAAAATTTAGGCAGCGTAAGGCGGAGCCTGTGCTGTCTGTTGCATTTGACTGTTCTGCTGGTCTGCCAGCATCCGTTTTCCGTTATTGATCAGTGATGCAGCAATCACCGTTTCCCAGTTGGAAATATAGGAATCCGTCCGCTTCAGAAGCGTGAACAGATCCATGTCGGTAAGCTGGATGGCTGTCGTCTTTTCGGACTGGAAGCTGCGTGGCTGCATGTAGGAACCACCGTTCTTATTCTGTGCTTTGATGCCTTTCCCATTTACAATCTGGATTTTCCATGGGCTTTTCATAGGCTGCCCTTTGGAATCATAGGGATGTCTGGAGATATAAAACATCTGGGCTGTGGAATAACCGTTCTGATCGGGATTGCCGTAGATCTTGCTCTGGCTCCATTCAAATTCCTGAAAACCGGAAGTGATCCGGGTTAAGAGGAACTGGATCTGTTCCGGTGCCAGGTTGAAACGGGTGATGATATTCCGGTCTCCGGTACCGTTGGAATAATCCTGAATGGTGATGCAGATTAAAGAATGTACTTTATGCCCGTTTTCCTGATATTCCCCTTTGGCATGTAGCTGTGCATAGTTGCCGAGTGGTGCGTAGCGGAGCCGGTCATAAAAGGCAATGAGTGCCCGGTCATTCTGGATCTTGCAGATCTGGTCGGTAATCCGGTTTTGATAAGTTTCATTCATGAGTATTCACCTTCCTTTATTTGAGATGCTGTTTGACAAGCTGTGCCATATTCTTTGGAAGCTCTTCCAGTTTCGTGATATCCAGGAATCCGTCCTTGTAAATCCTGCGGATATTTTCCTTATCGTCACCAATGGCAGCCGCAAACAGGATGACATCCCGTTTTTCGTATTCTTTCTTGATGCCCCGCAGATCTGCCTCTGCTTCCGTTCCGCTGTAGCCGTAATCGGCTGGCTGACCGTCAGAAATCAGGATCAGCAGCTTCTGAAGCTCCGGGCGTGTGCACAAATGCTCTGCTACGAAGCGGAGAGCTGCGCCGTCCCGGTTCCCGTTGCGGTCGCACATATCCATCAGCCGGTAACAGTCCTCATTGTCCACAGAATCAAATTCTGCATAGGAGTAAAGAGCAACGCCGCCTGCATCCGTGGAATGCCCGTAAATGGTGATAGGGATACCGAGGCTTTTACAGAAATCATAAAGGACAATGGCAGTCTTTCTTGCATGTGTCATCCGGTCACCCCAACCCATCGAACCACTCTCGTCAATCAGGAGGGCAACAGCCAGACGTTTTTCCTCTCCTGGAAGTCTGGTTCTGGTAAAGATGGTTCCGTCTGTCTTATAGAGAGCATGGGAGTCCAGACGTTTTCCAAACAGGAGATTCTTCTGCTTTCCGCCTTGCTGTTCTTCTTTCAAAAGCGGCAGGATGGTGCTTTGCAGCTTTTTGGAAGCCCGCAGGAGCGGGGGAGCAACTGTCTGGTATTCATTCTTCAGGTAATCGGAAACACTGGTCAGGCGATGGATGGTAACATGGATGCCTGCATGGGCATTGCCGTAATGAATATCATTGGCTGTTTTCTGCAGTTCCTCGGTCAGTTCCGTCTGACAGTCTTCCTGCACCTTTTCTGCAGCCACATCGTTCAAGATCCGGAACAGATCCTCTGCAGCATGCTCATAGCCGCTGCCCTGATACTGACTGACATAAGTGACGCCGGGGTTGTTTTCATCCAGAATGGTATTGGTCTTTGTAAGAGCGATGCGCCCGCCTTCTTCCGAAAGCACCTGTTTGGCTTCCTCTATAGCATCCTCTTTGGTACGTGGACCGGAAGGAGCATTGCCCTCATCATTCCCGCTTCCTTTTGGGGAAGCTGGTTTGATATTCTTTGGAATGGCACCGCTTTTTCCGGTCGGAAGAGGAGCGCCGCTGCTGACTTCATCCCCTAGAAGATCTTCCAGAGCATCGGCAGCGGAATCCTCGCCATGCATTTCCAATTCCTCCCGTGTTTTTTCGATGAGCGGCTGGATATAGTTCCAGGTCAGGGCTAAGAGCGCATTGGAAACCAGCATCCGGTCAGTGCCTTTTTCCGATTCCATTGCCGTATCCAGAAGATCGGTACAATCGGAAATGGTATCCAGATAATCCCCCTGATAGCCGGTGGGATTGTTGATGTTTCCGGTCCGGCAATAGGAAAGGATCAGGTTGGCAATGATGGAAAATGGCTGGTATTCTTTGTCAATTTGTTCCTGTATGGAAGGAATCTGTTCGGACATACGCAGGTTATTGAGTTCAATCCCCTGTCGGAAGGTGCCGTGGAATTCCTCACACATACGGTCTTCAATATGGATGTCTTCCAGAATGTTTTGAAAAGTTGCGGCGCATCGTGCCAGTGTCAGGCATCCGGCTTTGTCCTTTTCTTCTAACACTTCTTTGATCTCCTCCAGTGCTGTCTGATAAGCTGGAAGGGATAGCTCCGGCTCCTTCGGATAGAAGGAACCGTTTTCCAGACTCCTCAGATGAACAGCGTGGGCTGTGAAATCAGAATAGAGTAAGTGCCCCACTTCATGCCCGGTGAGCCCTGTCAGGCTCTGGGAACGTAAGAAACGGGTGGGGAAAGACTGGGTGATCGGGTTCGCTGCGTTGAGATGTACCTTATAATTGTCGGTATATGCAACGCCTGCCTGTTCGGAAATGTCCCAGTCCAGCAGTACCTGCAGTCCATACCGGTAACGTCCGGTAACGGCTCTGGCAAGGGAGGTCTGGTACTTCTGATAGGCAGCGGAGAGGAATAACTCCTCATCCGCAATGGAATCCTCTTTTGCCCGGATTAGTTTCTTTAAATTTCTTTGGCTGTGATTCACGTGATATTCTTCCTTTCTTTTCTTAGATTTTTTGTCAGCAGTTCCTCCATCGTGCAGCCGTAATACACAGCAAGGCGAAGGACGGCATAAGCCATCGGGGAGGAGTTTGCATTTTCATAATTCATAATGGTTTTCGGGGGAAGATTTAAGATTCTGGCAACTGCCTTTTGTGATAACTTCGGTGTTTTGGCTTGCCGGAGATAAGACAGATTATCTGCCAGATGCTTTCGGATCTGGGCTTCTGTGAGTGCTGCTTTTCTCATAGGCGTGTCCTACGCAGCAAGCACAGTATCCAGACAGCTTTCTTCCACTTCCGTACGGTTCTCAGCATCGGCAGAGGCAGAGGCAAGCACCGTGTAACGGGCCGCTTCCCGGATATCCCCGCAGACCATGTAGGACTGCACCCAGGAAATCAGCTCCCTCATGCCACAGCAGCCATCTGTAATGAGATTTTCCCGGCAGTAGACAGCCATGGATTTGACAATGCGTGTCATCAGACGTACCGTTTTTGCATCCTTGCATCCGGTAACAGCCATGGCACGTTCTACCTGTGTATCCTCATCCGGTTCATCCAGATCAATCACAAGGTTCATTCGGGAAATGACAGACTGGTTCATCTGTTTACAGCCTGCATAGTCATTGTTTGTGGTGATTACGATGGTCGTATCCGGATGACGGTGGATGGTTTCTCCGTTTGGAAGATATACGCTGTTACAGCGGTCTAAAAGGGAGTTAAGTCCAACCAGTACACCGGGATTAGCAATGACCGTAGGCTCCTGTATCTCAAGAATATACCCATAGCGGATGGCTTCGACTAGAGGCGTATCCACATACTGGAAGTTCTGTCCGGAGGTGTGTTCCTTATAATAGCTGTGCATTTCATCAAAAATCGTATCGATCAGCTTCTGGTAGGTGTCCTCGGCAGAAATTTCTTCATCATAGTTTCCGGTCAGCTTCTGATAGGCACCGGAGGGATCTAACTGGATTTCCTGAAAAGACGGGTACTGCCGCTGAAGCCGGGTGCGTTTTCCGTCCACATCCGGAAGAATCTGACCTAAAAGGTCGAATACCTCTGTATTTGCGGAACAGGTAATGCAGCGGTAAGGAAGGTGAAGTGCGGAAGCAATGGCTTTGGCTCCTTCGGTCTTTCCGGTACCTGCCGGTCCCCGTAAAAGAAAATTCCGCATCGGCTGTGTGGTATCCGTTGTCAGTTTTGCGTGTTCGCAGATCCGTTTGATTTCCGGAGGGATGATGTACCACTCTGCCAATGTCGGAACAGATACCTCCTCTTCCGGAGACAGCCTTCGGGATGCGGTCAGGATAAATTTCCCAACAAAATCATCTCTGGAAATGGCTGCCTGTGCTTTCTTAAATCCACTTCCTGGACGTAACACCTGAAAGTCTCCATGGAGCACTTCGGTTGGTGCATAGACCCCCTTCTGGATATTTAACGGTTTGATCAGCGACAATACGCCGTTTGCCGGAAGGTCAATCTTAACACCACCGGTCGGGAGACCTGATGCATAGCGGGTTCTCCGGTAAATGTTGTCGCAGAGAACGGCTGCTGTTTCCGCAGCGGCGTCCAGATCGGGATAACCGTTGTCCCGGTGCGCTTTTAATTCCTGATACTTTTCATTACACTCTTCATCTGCCAGAAAAACCGGCATCAGTGCGAACAGCAGAGCCGCACCGGACTGTTTGGAGTCTTTAAATTCGTATTTTTCCGGTGTGCTTTCCACATCCGGCGGAGGAGTATAGCAGCCTCCGTAAAACTTTCCGTTTAGCTGGTTGTAGACAACCACCTGAAGATCACCGGTTTTGCTCGGATATTCCGCCACAACAAAATTGTTGGATTGGGTACCGACCGCCCCAAGCTTTTCCGGCGGGGTACTGCCAACCGGGTTTTCCAGCTCCAGATAAGCAAGGACTGCCCGCAGGGTAGCTGCATGAAGCGTGGATTTTTTCCGTGGCTGAGTACAGTATTTGGATGCAATGTCATCAAAGATTGCATGGTCCGTATAATCCTCAAATGGTTCCGGGAGTTTGCGTTTGAACCCCCAGGTTGCTACGATGTTATTTGCCATGATTCGTTCCTCCTTCTTATGAGATCCAGGACAGTTCCAGTGCCTGCTCGGTCTCTTCTGTGGTCAATTCATCTTCAGTAAAAATCTCCGTCAATTCGCCCCAGTAATCTTTGGGCGGGAAATGTTCCAGCTTTCCCCGGACTTCCGGTTCAGTGCCGTTCAGAATATAGACATCTCCCTGCTCGTTGATAAACAGCTTTTCATAGCCCCTTGCCTGTAAGTCACCGACCAATTCCATCAGTAGCGGTTTCCCAATCAGGGAATACCATGATTTGGGATTAACGGCTGGTCTGGAATCCGGATTTCCTTCTGACGGTTCCTTTTTATGTAAGGATTCAATGGTCATCATCTGAAGCGTCAGACTGCCACGGGCATCCATGAGAATTTCCGCAAAATTATAACTTCCGGTATTCCGTGTGCGAATCCGTAATGGTTCCCCATCCAGTATCTGGGAGAGCGGTGGTTCTTTCACAAAATCCCATGTGGCATCCGGGAAGGCTTCCTTGAGCTTTCCGGTAATCTGGAATTTGATCTGTCTCCAGAGAATGGTTTCCAGATCAGGTGTTCCTTCCAGATGACGAGTTCTTTCTGGGCGTTTTCGTAGCTTATGCTCCCTGTTTTTCAGGCGTTCCGTGAAAAGCGGGAGAAGATAACTGAACAGCGTGACTCCGATACCGATCAGGGCAATGCCTGCAATCAGAAGCCGGTTGGCATCCTGTGGTACGAAAAGTGCTGCAAGAAACAGTACAAGCACGACAAACTGTAAGAATTTTTTTCGATTTGATTTTTTCATGAGCTGATTCCTTTCTGATTCATGATTCTTAGACAAGCCCGGAAGCTGGATGGGAAATCGCCGCTTCCGGACATGAAAAAGAGGAACTGCATCATCACAAAGATGATAAATGCAATTCCTCAACATAGGGTTCCTTGAGAGTTAATAGGGCAACTGGGATGCCATCTGTTCCGGCACATTTTGAAAGCCGTCAGTTGGCTGACTGCCCGGCATACCTCCGTAATTTGGCATTCCGGTATAACTGCCCTGCGGCGGGTAGCTGCTCTGTGGCTGACCGGTTCCGTTTGGCGGAGCCTGATACTGTCCGCCATTTGCAGGAGGCGTGTAGGCACCGTTAGCAGGAGCCATTCCCTGCTGTGGATAGCCGCCAGGCATTGCCTGATTCTGGTAGCTGCCATTGGGATTTCCCTGCATTGGGTAGCTGCCATTGCCGGCTGCACCGGGCGTTGCCGCACCACCATTCGGCTGGCTGTTCTGGTTTGCACCCGGATGTCCGGTATTGCTGTCAGAACGGTTGGATGGTACAAAGTGCCAGTCCTTGACATTGATCCTCGGACCGGCATTTGCCTGCCCCGCATTCTTTCCTTTCTGATAAATGAACGGATGAAGCTCCAGATCACCATAGATCATCAGCCCGGTTCCTTTCTTTACGCCTGCTTTTGCTAAGCGTTCTGCAAGGAACTTGTTAAAATAGCACTGATAGTAAATGGTTTCTTCCTTTCCATCCTGGCCTCGCTGTGAAACTGCAATGTCCAGAGAAACATATTCCGTACCGGAATTTTTTCCTTGCTGCATCTCAGGATCTCTTGTGGTCCTCCCTAAAATTGTTAAAATTGCTGACATAAAAATTCTCCTTTCTGCCTCTTTGGGCGTTAAAATAGATTAAAATAAAAAAAGTGCCATTATAGCACCGTATAAAACGGCAGTATAATGACACGATTTTCCAAACTTAAACTGCATATGCTTCTGGATGAATGGTCCAGACTCCCATGACGGGACAGCACAAAAACTTAAATACAAGATTATATTAACACAAGATATAGCATATGTCAAAAGAATTAGAACTATATATAGCATATGTAGACGAGGTGGAAGGATAATATCAAAAGAATTTTGGACATAGTTATAAAAGTGCAATATAATATTGTTTAAATCGGAAAATGGAAGGATGAGAAAAATGGAGCAGAAAAACAGAATTCTGATTGTAGAAGACGATACGGATATCAATAATCTTTTATATACGGCATTACAGAAAGCAGGGTATGAGACGGTACAGGCTTTTTCCGGGACGGAAGCGAGGATGCTGTTCCAGATGGATAAGGCGGGCTTTTCTTTGATTCTATTGGATCTGATGCTTCCGGGAATTTCAGGAGAAGAGGTGCTTGCCCAGATTCGGAAACAGGGCAATACGCCGGTTATTGTCCTGACAGCCAAAGACGGATTGGATGAAAAAATCGGGCTTCTTACCAGTGGGGCAGATGATTACATTACAAAACCGTTTGAGATACAGGAGGTGCTTGCCCGGATTCAGGTTCAGCTCCGCCATATGCAGCAGGAGCCGGAACATAAAAGCGTGTCATATAAAAACCTGGAACTGGACCGTGAGCGCTTTGAAGTCCGGATTGCCGGAGTGCTGCTTCCCAAAATTACAAAGCAGGAATTTGCAATTCTGGAGCTTTTACTGGAGCATCCGAAACAGGTCTTCAGCAAAGAAGAGATTTTTGAATATGCGTGGGATGAACACTATATGGGAGAGACAAAGACACTGGATGTACATATCAGCAATATCCGGAAAAAGATAAAAGCAGTAACGCAGGAGGAATATATTGATACCGTATGGGGAATCGGCTACCGTCTGCATTCTTAATCTTTACTCTTTTTTTACTATTTATTTGCGTTTGATTAGGATTTATCCGATATGATAACAGCAGATAAGAAAAGGAGATGAAAGCATTGAGTGAATTGTTATTAAGTACAAATGGATTGACGAAGCAGTATGGTCATCATAAGGCAGTGGATAAAGTAAACCTTCACATAAAAAAGGGTGCTATCTATGGATTTATCGGACGGAACGGTGCGGGAAAGACGACTTGCCTGAAGATGATCAGTGGACTTGCAAGACCGACAGCCGGAGAGATTGAGATGTTCGGGTGTAAAGGAAAAGAACTGGAGAGGATTCGTTCTCGTGTGGGGTGTCTGATTGAAGCACCGGGGCTGTATGGCAACATGAATGCATATACAAACCTGAAAATAAAATGTGAATTGTTTGGTATTCGGAAAAAGGGATACATCGAAGATATCTTAGAGACGGTCGGACTGGAAGGTGTCGGAAAGAAAAAAACGAAACATTTTTCCCTTGGAATGAAGCAGCGTCTCGGAATCGGGCTGGCACTGGTCGGGGAGCCGGATCTCCTGGTCCTTGATGAACCGATCAATGGGCTTGATCCCCAGGGAATTGCAGAGGTGCGTGATACCATACAGAGACTGCGAGATGAACGGAATATGACGATTTTGATATCCAGTCATATTTTAGAGGAATTATCTAAGATTGCAACGGATTATGGAATTATCCATAATGGAAGTCTTCTGCAGGAGCTGACAAGCGAAGAACTGATGAAACGCTGCAGTGAACGGATTGAAATAGAGTTAATCCATCCGGAGCAGGCAGTCCCGATTCTGGACAGAATGGGATTTACCAACTATCAGGTTACAGATAAGAGCCATATCCATATATTTGAACGATTGAATGAAAGCGCCAATGTCAATATGGAACTGGCAAAAGCAGGAATTTTGGTCAATGGAATTTCCATTACCAGTGAAGAACTGGAAACCTATTTCTTGAATCTGACAGGAGGGAATCAAAATGCTTAATATGATAAAAATGGATCTGTACCGGATGGTCCGGACAAAAAGTATGTATGTGGTATGGATTGTGATGGCGGCAGCTATATTCTTCTCCACATCCATGTCGAAACTGGATATTGATACGATGAACAAGGAAGCGGAACAACAGCAGACAGAAAACATTGCAGAAACAGTGAAACCAGAAACCATCAATATGGGAATGTCCGTATTTCTGCCGACACAGCCGGGAGAAAAAGTAACGGTCTTTGATCAGGTATATGCAAACCTGCAGGCGAAGTTTGTGGCGTTGTTTCTGGTGATTTTTACAGTGCTGTTTTCCAGTGCAGATATAGGAAGCGGTTATATTAAAAATATCGGCGGGCAGGTAAGGAGCCGGAGAAACCTGATCTTTTCCAAAGCTTCCGTGTTGTTTGTGTATACGACTGTTACCATGCTGCTTTATTTCATCATTCAGATTATTGCACAGCAGATGTACTTCGGATATCTGGAGTGGGGGAATGGAAGCGAGTTGCTGAGATACTTTGGTATTCAGATTTTGCTTCATTATGCACTGGTACTAATCAGTATGGCGATTGCGGTGGTTTTGAACAGCAACGTGTTCAGCATGACGATTGTTATCTGCCTGTGCATGAATACCATGATTGTCTTATACGGAGTGATCAATCATTTGATCCAGAAGGCAGGTGTGGAGAATTTCCAGATTTTGAAATATACAGTGACAGGAAAGATTGCACTTTTATCCATGTCACCGACCAATAAGGAATGCCTGACGGCAGTTGTGATTGCGGCGGCGTTCGGAATCGTGGTTACATTACTGACAGCATGGGTATTCAGAAAGAGAGATATCTAAATGATAAAACTAGGGTTCGTGCTATTGATAGCAGTGATACTGGTACAAGGAATGTTATTTTGGAAATACCAGCGGCAGGTGAAAGACATCTGCCGCCAGTTGTCGTTTCTGATGAAGCACGACAGCAACATGCTGATTACCAGAGAAATGGATTTTGGAGGCATTGGTGAGTTGGCAGATGTTTTAAACGAATGGCTGGAACTGAAGCGAAGGGAAAAGAAGGAATACTTGAAGAAAGAGGAGATGATTTCGGATACATATACAAATCTCTCACATGATATCCGTACTCCTTTGACATCCCTTGACGGATATTTTCAGTTAATGGAAACCTGTGAAGACCAGGAAGAGCAGAGACGGTATATGAAGATCATACAGGAGAGAATCGGCAGCCTGAAAGAAATGCTGGAAGAATTATTTACTTTTACAAAACTTAAAAACGATTCTTTTCATCTGGAAATGTCATCCTGCTGTATCAACAAGATTTTGAAAGATACCATATTTTCCTACTACGATGAATGGACGGGCAGAGGAATTGAACCGGAGATACAGATTACAGATAAACTGCTGTTTATGAACGGAAATGAACAGGGAATCCAGAGAATTTTTCAGAATATCATAAAAAACGGACTGGATCACGGGGAGAAGAAAATCAGTATTTCACTGGAAGAAGTTGAAAACAACATCCGGATACAGATAAAAAATCAAGTATGTCATGTGGAAAAAATAAATGTAGATCAGGTGTTTGAACGGTTTTATAAAGCGGATGAAGCACGCAGTAAGACTTCCAGCGGTCTCGGCTTATCAATTGCGAAAGAGCTGGTACTTCGTATGGATGGGAAAATCAGCGCCCGGATAGAAGGGAATGAGTTCTGTGTGGAGATTGTGTTTCCAAAATAAAAGGAAAAATTTATATTAAAGCAAGTGAAAATGGGGAATGACTTTATATAGGTTTCATGGTAGAATTACAGTAGAAAGAGAAGAGTCACTCAGTCATTTGTTGTATGAAAGGATGAGTATAATGTATAAAGTAGAACTTAAATTTGATACAAGCAAGCTCGCTCCGGAAACGGTAAATCAGATGTGTGAACAGGCAGATCAGATTTTTGAGCAGGAGGATTTAAGCTGTGCAGTCAAAGCCCTTGGAAGCAGGATTTATCTTGACCGGGGACGCAAGCAGGACTATGGAAGATTCTGGGCAGCAATCTTTCAGTTGAAAAACTCCGTAGGAATTGCAGAGAATTTGTTAGAGTGTTTCTGGTATAACGGAACAGAAAAGGAGAACCTGATTACAGACTTTATAAGGAACTAACAGATGGACAGCTTACAGAGGAAAGGCATCAATTTTGACCTGAATACACAAGCACTAAAGGAATATTATCCGAAAGGTGACTGGCATAATGCATATGCGGATGTAAGGGACTTTTTTGAAGCAAACGGATTTGAGCATATTCAGGGATCGGGATATCATTCGGTGGAAGCAATGTCAGAAGCAAAAGCCATGGCAGTTATTTATCAGATGACAAAAGAATTTCCATGGCTCAATTATTGTGTGAATGTGTGTACCATATCAGATGTACCGGAACTGTTTGATATCTCGCATGTATTTGCCAGAGAAGCGGAACGGTTGGAAAAGAAAAATGCATGATTTGACAAATTATTTCCAATATGTTATATTCATCTCAAGCAAAAAAGGGAGTAGCTGAACGCCTTGAAAGAGGTGGTTTTGTAACCGACAACCGGTATCGAGAGATACCCGTAGCAAATGAGATAGCAAGACTTTTATTGTGGCAGAGGTCATGATAGGAGTCTTTTTTTATTATGAAATATAGAAAATCTGCCGCAATAGTCTGCTAAAAAGAAAGAGAGGATAAACGATGAGTAACGAAATGATGAAACGGGAAATGCAGGAAGCAGTACAGGCAGGGGAGCGGGCGCTTCAGAGCCTTTACGCAGCAAGGGATAAGTTGGGAAGTGCGAGAAACTGGGGCATTTTTGATATGCTTGGAGGAGGCTTTATCAGTGACTTTGTGAAGCATTCTAAAATGAATGACGCAGCTGCGTTGATGGAACAGGCGAAAAGCGATATTCAGCGTTTTCAGAGAGAATTAAGAGATGTGCAGGTTTCCTTGGATCTGCGCATGGAAATCGGCAGCTTCCTTTCCTTTGCGGATTTCTTTCTGGACGGGCTGGTGGCAGATTATATGGTGCAGAGCAAGATTGCAGATGCAAGAGAACAGGTGGATGATACCATCAACCGGATAGAAAAGATACTTGCTGATGTGAAAAATCGGATGAATGGGGAGGTGTAGCATATGGGATGCCTGGGAAATGTGTTGTGGTTTGTGTTTGGCGGCGCAGTCAGTGGGCTGAGCTGGTGTCTGGCAGGTTGTCTCTGGTGTATTACCGTTGTGGGGATTCCGGTGGGGATGCAGTGTTTTAAATTTGCGGCGCTTAGTTTTTTCCCCTTTGGAAAAGAGGTGCAGTATGGTGGCGGAGCTGGTTCGTTCCTTTTGAATATCATCTGGCTGATTGTATCCGGTCTGCCTCTTGCACTGGAGCATCTGGCGTTGGGTACAGCTTTATGTGTGACGATTATCGGAATCCCGTTTGGTTTACAGCAGTTTAAACTGGCGAAACTGGCATTGATGCCGTTTGGTGCGGAGGTGTATTAAGATGCGATTATTTGATAAAAGGACACCGCTTCAGAAGGAGTGGGAAAAGCTGGAAGTACAGGAGCAGAGATTCCTTCAGAAGCGTTCAGAGAAAAGGGAGAGCATTCTGAATCAGAAACTGGAGGAAAAGATACCGCCGAAACTTCAGAAAACATTGGATACCGCTTTTGCGAAGGCATTTGCTCTGATTTTCGAGAAAGGAACCGGGGTTATTGAAAAGACGTATCAGCGGACAAAACTGGAGCAGGATTATCAGGTGCGGCAGTATATGGCGGATGTAAAGCAGAATTCCAAATCCCTCCGCTCTTTTTCTAAAAAGGCAAGAGATACGGGAACAAAGAATTTACTGCTATCCGGTGTGTCTGGAATCGGGATGGGCGTATTGGGAATCGGTCTGCCGGATATTCCGGTATTTACAGGGATGATTTTAAAGAATATTTATGAGACTGCTCTGCAGTATGGATACAGCTATGAAAGCAGGGAAGAAAAATATTTTATCTTATTATTGATCCGGGGAGCAGTATCCTATGGGGATACACTTTGTGAGATTGACGGGAAAGTAAATGAATTTATCAGAAACGGAATACTGCCGGAAGAGTATCAGGATAAGGAGCAGATCGAACAAACGGCGGGAGCTTTGTCAAAAGAGCTTCTGTATATGAAGTTCTTACAGGGAATTCCGGTGGTTGGTGCTGTAGGCGGAGCTTATGATGCAGTCTACATGAAACGGATCACAGAGTATGCAGAGCTGAAATACCGGCACAGGTATCTGGCGGGGCGGAAAAAGGCAGAGAATGGACAATTATGTAAAAGGTGTAAAAGTTATAGAGATATATGATGCCGCAAATAAGGAATTGCTGGTAAAGTATGATGATAAGCATAATATAGACAAGGTTATTTCTGCTTTAAATATAAAATCATGGAAAGAGACAGAAAAAAGCATAGGTATGAACCCTAAATATACCATAAAATTTTATTGCGATACTACGAACCAAGATGAAGAAAAAGATATAAAAGAAATTACCCTTTATGAAAATGGGGAATATGCTACGATTTTTATTACTTCTCCTGGCGGAGTAAAACAAAACTATAAAACGAGCATTGATATTTCTGAATTGGTTATCTAATAATATTTGTGTAATGAGAATGAAAATCTAATTCTTTCAAGTTTAACTAAGACATTCCCGGAGCAAATGCTCATGTGCCATAAAGTAACACACCGATAAATGCAGACAGCCAACCTCTATTCCGTATAAAATGGCGTATGTGGCATTTCAAATATGTGGTTTAGAAGTAGAAGAAAACTGAAAACCGTATTCCACGATTTGAAAGGATAGAGGTAAATGAGCATGGAAAAAACAGTATATATCACAGAGAAAGAACGGGAAATGTGCTACAAAGTAATTGGTGCGTTTGCGGAACTGTACGAAATGGAAGATGAAGATATTTTAGTGGTTGATGTTGGTAGGTACGGTTTTGTTAAATTGCAGTGCTATACATCGTCATATGGCTTTGAAGAACTTGACACCTATACAGACAGCCATAGTTTATTTGAAGGGCTTTGGGAGGAATGGCTTAGTCTAAATGTGTTTTTACTTGCTAGGGAAATGCAGTTAGACGATATTCTTTATGAGGATTTATTCAATAATCTGCCAAAGGAAAAACAGTCGGAACTTACCGGGAGAAAAGGCTATTTTGCAAAAAAAGCGGGTATCATTCTGTAAAATGAATTTTGCAGAAAGAAAACGCTCTATGTAGAGGGTAAAAAGATTAGAATGGCTCTGTATATGATAATATGCAGGGCTTTTCTTAATAACCAATATGCTCATTTTGATAAAGACCAAAAGACAAGCATTGTGGAAATGTGCATAACTGGCTATGGAATCATGGATAACTCTATTCACAGCACATGGAAAAGCTAAAGTGCAGCTTTCCCACGTCCTGCAAACAGAGTTACCCACAATTCCATGATACAGTCAGTTATACACATTACGCACAATGCCGACTACTACGGAATCCAACTCATTTTTTCACAGAACAAGATTTGCTTTTACAGAAAGAGATTATAGGTTGGAATGGAGATACGGGAGCCTGCATAGAGCACAGTGGAAAAGTTGAAGAAACTGATTGAGGAAGAATTTGTCGGGCTTGTGTTTCTGTCTGCTGAAGATATGGAGTAATAGCAAATTGGGACATAGCGGTATAACTGCTTTGTCCCAATTTGTTTATTGCTTAAATTACACGTCCGTATTAGAATTGATATGCTTGCAGAAATCAAATATCTAACATACTTCTTCCCACTATAATAATACCATACAAATTTTATAAATACAAGACTGTTTATATAAGCTGACACATGCTAAACTAGCCTAGCAATGTTTCAGTAAAACTTTCTTTCATTTTTCAAGGAGGTCATAATCATTATGGGGAATAATCAGACAGAAAAAGCGTTTGAAGAAAAAAGATTAGCACAAACAATCTCTTTAGCCGAGGAACAATTAAAGCAGGCAAAAGAAGCGGCAGACAAAAAGAAATCAGAAATTATCGAAGCCAAAAAAGATGTGCGTGAAAATACAGAACACGGCATTACATCACTGTACACATCAGACGGTTTCGAGGCACTTGTTGAATTAAGCCAATATATCAATCCTGTTACAGACAAAATTATAGATTATGAAGAAGAAGAACATAAAATACTTCTGTTAGAAAAGATGATAAAATCGCCCTATTTTGCCCGAATTGATTTTAAATTTGATGATGAGGACGAATTTGAAAAAATATACATTGGACGTTCTTCTCTACGAAAAAACAGCTATCAAGAGATGTATGTTTATGATTGGAGATCGCCGATTGCCAGTGTTTTCTATCGTTTTATGACAGGCGAAGCGTTTTATGACGCTCCATGTGGACGAGTAACAGGTGAACTCAATTTGAAACGCCAATATGAAATAAAAAACGGAATACTGGAATATTTTTTTGATTCAGATGTTCAGATTGTTGATGAATTTTTAAGGCAATTACTGTCACAAAACACTACTGCTAAAATGAAAGCTATTGTTGAAACAATTCAGCATGAACAGGACGTGGTTATTAGAGATATGGAAAATGACCTGCTAATGGTACAGGGTGTAGCGGGAAGTGGAAAAACCTCTATTGCTCTCCACCGGGCTGCTTATCTTATGTATCAAGGTTTACAAACAAAGCTGTCCGCAAATAACATTATGATTATTTCCCCAAATTCTATATTTGAGCAATATATTTCAAATGTATTGCCCGAATTGGGAGAAGATAATGTTATTTCTTCCGTGTTTGAAGATATACTTAGTGAGTTATTAAATGGCAGGAAAATTCAGTCAAGAAATGATTTTTTAGAAAACTTGATTGTCAATTCAAAATACAAGGAAATTTCAAGAAATAGTATAGAATTTAAAACGTCAAGTTTTTTTAGGGAAATTTTAGACCAATTTCTCATTGATATACCCCGCCAGTGGATAGAATTTGAAGATGTTTATTATGAGGGAAAATGCGTTGTAAGCGGGCAAATTCTAAAAGACAAGATATTAGGAAGACCAGAAACACCATTAGGCATAAAATTAGAACAATTAGAAGATTATATTTTAGAACAAATATTTGGAACAGGAAAAGGGCGGGGGCATAAAGAAGAAAAAAATCTAATCAAGCAGGAAATACAGAAATTTATAAAAATTGACATTGTTGAATTATATAAAATATTATTTAGCAATGAAGCCTATTTTTATAGCCTGCTGCAAAATAGCAATCCGTCACAAAACATAAAAAATATTTGGAAATATACTAAGGAAAATTTGGAAGCAGACAGCTTGTATTATGATGACGCAATAGCAATCGCTTATTTGTATTTAAAAATATACGGAACAAATAAATATAAAAATATTAAGCAGGTAGTCATTGATGAAGCACAGGACTACTACCCTCTCCAATATGAAATATTTAATTTGCTTTTTTCTAATGCCAAATTTACTATTTTAGGAGATATGAAACAGACTCTTGCCAAAAAAGAAGATATTTCTTTCTACGAACAAATTCAAAAAATATTGAACAAGAAAAAATCTTCTCTTATTATGTTGGATAAAAGTTTCCGTTGTACGAATGAAATTTTAAATTTTAGTTTAAAGTTCATTGAACAAAGTTCACAGATAAAAAGTTTTAATCGGAATGGCGATAGCCCAAAAGTATATATTGCTGATAATTCCGAAATCTTCATTGATGAAATTGTTAAGGAAATAAAATTATGCCAAGAGAAAGGGTTTCAGTCGATATGCTTAATTTGTAAAACCGAAAAAAATTCAACCTATCTATTTAATAAAATTAAACACAAACTTGATATTCAATTAATTAAAAATGGGAGCGTATCAGATTTACAAGGCGTGTTTATCTTACCAGTATATATGTCAAAGGGATTAGAATTTGATACTGTCTTAATTTGTGATGCAGATAGCCAAAACTACCATGATGAAGATGATAAAAACCTCTTATATGTTGCCTGCACAAGAGCGCTTCACAAACTTAGCTTATTTTGTGAAAATGAGGTTAGCCCGCTGATATAGATAAATTTACAATATATTGAATTGCCTAAATGCCAAACGCAGCGTAAGTGCATATGAACAAAATGATAATAATTAGACAGACCATCTTTCTCTTTTAATGGCATTAAATTGACATTACGCTCTCTATCATATATATTTGTTGCTTACTGTCAAAAACACGACAGAAAAATATAGTTTAAATTCAACGGATAAAAGAGGTAATGAACATGGGGAAATTACTACTGCTGACACTTAACGAACAAGAGGAAACAGCGATTGACAAAATCATATCGGCAATATCTGATTATATACAGATTGAACCCATGCAGATCACAACCGCTTCCGTGTTATCTTTTCCGGGACTGGAAATAAAGCAGAACCAACGCCGGGTATTTCAAGACGGGGAGGAAGTAAGCCTTACCCGCCTTGAATACAGTACCCTTGTATATCTTGCTTCCAACCCCGGCATTGTCCTCACACGGACACAAATATTTGAAGCCGTTTGGAACATGGAAAGTGAAAGCTGCCAGTCAAGCGTTGCAAATGTGATTTACAACCTGCGGAAAAAAATAGAGCCGGACAGCCGCAAGCCCATTTACATAAAAACCGTTTTAGGTATGGGCTACAAGTTTGCTTCCGGGGAATGACAACAGAATAACCGCCGCCCGTTACAGCGGCATACCATGACAGGAAATCAGAAAAGGTTTCCTGTTTTTTTGCGCCAAAAACCGCGCTGATTTTCCAGCTTTGTCGAAAAGTTTTATCAAAAAGTTTTTCAAAACTTTGCCATATTTGCATTTCTCTGCGTAGTAAGGAGTAAAGGGGGAGTTTCGCCGTTTTCTTAGAGCAAGATTCTACCGCAGTACCAAAATTCGCTTTTCGCTCATTTTGCCCCTG